>WLWD01003084.1_pt1 | contig 72237 bp, 35 predicted proteins | sample 6712731 | NCBI WGS metagenome assembly WLWD01 (sample SAMN12718690, study PRJNA576275) | sponge metagenome | isolation source: marine sponge | host: Mycale hentscheli | place: New Zealand: South Island, Marlborough, Capsize Point | collected 2014-11-01
ACTAGTGCGTGCGTTACTAGTGCGTGCACACAGTGGTATTACTAGTGCGTGTGCGTACAGTGGTAATACTAGTACGTGTATACAGTGGTATTACTAGTATGTGTGTGCACACAGTGGTAATACTAGTGCGTGTACACAGTGGTAATACTAGTACGTGTACACAGTGGTATTACTAGTATGTGTGTGCACACAGTGGTAATACTAGTGCGTGTATACAGTGATATTACTAGTATGTGTGTGCACACAGTGGTAAAACTAGTGCGTGTACACAGTGGTAATACTAGTGCGTGTACACAGTGGTATTACTAGTTCGTGTGTGCACACAGTGGTAATACTAGTGCGTGTACACAGCGGTAATACTAGTGTGTGTGTGTGTGCACACAGTGGTAATACTAGTGCGTGTACAGTGGTATTGCTAGTGAGTGTGTTCACGCACTAGAAATACCAGTTTGTGCGTGCACACACTAGAATACCAGAACGCACTAGAATACCAGTACGTGCATGAACGCACTAGAAATACCAGTACGTGCATGCACTAGAAATACCAGTACGTGCGTTACCAGTCACGTGCGTGCACGCACTAGAAATACAAGTTTGTGCATGCACAGATTAGAAATAATAGTATGTGCGTGCATGCACTAGAAATACTTGTAAGTGCATAGGTATGCAAACTTCAATGAACACTTAAAATTACTGCTTGGATTAACAACAGACTTACTTACCTTTATCTTTTCTTTATAATTCCTACTTCCATGGTACCTCACTAGATAAGCAGGTAGCAGCAGCACCAATATTCTCAAAGCTAAAAGAAAAGAAATAAAAATACAGCTAAAATGGCTACCAGCAACAACCCCGAAATAAGGAAAGACTTCCTACCCTTTCTAAAAGCTGTTTCCGTAACAAGATAGCCTATCACTACCAACATAGACTACAGACAGGCTCACTCACCTTTGCGCAGTAGACAAGAAGACTAAAAGAAGACAGTAGTAGAGCTTTCGTTGTGCTCGGCGGATTACGCGTGGTGTAATAAGCAATAGTATACGGATTGCGGTTGAATACGGAATTAACGCGGCCACGCCATTTCTGTGTATTATCTCGGAAACGGTTCGCGCAGTGGCTCTAAAACTTGGAGGAGTTCATAAATAAAAACAACAACAATAATAAGTGCTTCACCGCAAAAGTTATCCACACTTACAGTGAGTTATAATTGGAGTACTCGCTGATGGCTGAATATCACAAGTACTGGCTGGGGACAGGTCTGCTGAACATAACAATTCTCATATACAATTAGCCATACTGGCGCAGATCTGAGCACCTACCAGAATTCTAATTGCTGTACAGTATATATACAATTAATATTTGAACCATTTTCATGATTATTCACCATACTTGCATCAAGTGGGACACTCCCACAATGTTATGGTGGGATTGTCCCACCAACTTCATAATGGTGTGACATCACACTGATGTCAAGTGGGACAATCCCACCATAGAGTGGGAGTGTCCCACCACCAGCATCATGGTGTGACATCACACATAAGGTGGGAAACATGTTTGGTGGGATATGGCCACCACTTTTTTTACAGTGTAAAGTATGCAAATTCTTTAAATAAGACTGAATGTTTATACTCATGAAACCTCACATTAGCCTACTGATATTATTAATTTGAAAGTCCTATATTACTACTACAAGTTTATCCACACACTTTCAATTTAAAATAAATAAGTCCAAGAATGGAAAAAAATCATTATTTTAAGTATTGAGGACAAAAACATATAGAAAAACTAGCAAATGGCACCATGAATGTGGTGGTACAACGCGAAACAGATAGGATTGCTGCCACCAGGTTGTTAGCAATCTATCGACCAAGCAGGCAAGTGCTCCCCGCTACCCCAAACGCAGAGTGACTAATTCTGGTTAGTGGAAATAACGGAGTTAAGGTACAACAGACAGCACGCGTACAACAACCGGGACACACACACAACTGGCTAATATATAGAAAACCAGCTGTGCGTGCGCCATGAGATACAGGAAGTAAAGTGACTACAGAAACATAAGTGTGCGTTATATATAATGGGTGACGGTTCACATGAAATGTGATTGTTAATTGTGCGTGTGTAGGTTCTACGTGATGCATGTGGTGGGCCGTGCCACCACAATGAATAGCAATAGACATAAACACTGACATGATTTGATGAGTCATTGTTTCTGCTATGGATTGTGCCAGACTCTTTTATAAACTCACTTTGTCTGCTCATTTAGATGGCAAAAAATTGTAAAGACTTAGCAAAACTAGTACTCTTAGCTTATTGTTATTATTATTTCAGAATGATTGAATTATCAATCATGATCATCCCACAAATTTTTAAATAAAAATTGTGCTCTGACACTCTGTAACCAAGACCAGTTACTGGGTGTGGGCAAGAGGGTTCCTGCCCACACCACCCAGTAACTGGTCTTGGTTACAGAGTGTCAGAGCACAATTTTTATTAAAAAAAAAAAGTCTACTACAGTAACATCAGCCTATTTGTAACAAATTGTATTGTATCATGCAGTTACATTAAAAAAAATTTTTTTCATTTTTAAAACCTAAACTAAAATTGAAGCTGTTATACCTGGTAGTATCACTTACATAACTGGTTATTTGTTATATAATAGGATATCCTGTTATATAACCAGATAACAAGTTACGTAACCATCTCACAGTCACACCTCTGTACAGAACATGTGCACAGCACTAATAGAGATTCTAGATTGCGAGCGAGATCACTAGCATTCTATTACACATAACACTGGGTTCATGTACATAATATTATTGTCACATGGTACATCCAAAAGTTGGCTACATTTAATTGTGCAATAAAATAAAATATATTGATTAATTATAAAAAGGCATACAATTTCCATAAATATGTATTGTTGCTACTTATTATAAAATATTAAATAATCTATTTTCAACAAAGATCACTTGAAAAATGCATTTTGCTATTATATTTAGCCATACTTCACTTTACTTTTCTTTGTTCCTGTAATTTCTGATTTATTTGTTCACTTATTATATTTTGTTTATGTAATCTAATAACTTTTTGTTTTGATTTTTATAGTTACAAAATTGTTTATCTACTAACTTTACTGTGGATTTGAAATCAAATAATAGTAATATATTGGATTCAAAATATCTCACCTCTGATAACTGTCCTGATATGAAGTGTTCACTACGCTTATCTGTTCCCAATATATTATCATTATATCAAGTTATTGTTGCTGCAAACAATGTAATAAATTCAACAAATACCACAAAGTTTATAATAGTAGGTGAGAACTGATTTGTATTTAAAGTCACATAATGATTTTATGCTATTTATATCGGACAGGAAATATTTTTGATAACATGGTGTCAAGAAATGGATGCAGTGTATTCACTAAGTGTTTAAGTACAGTAGGCAATTGCTCAGTTATATATGAACCACTTAATGAAGTTCCTATCATAATTGGACCAAATGATACCATTGTGTTCTCTAAACTTAAGCTAGAAAGATATTCATTGGAAATCATCAATGTGTTACCAAATTTAGTTTCAGTGGTAAAAGCTTATAATTTGTCCACATGTAAGTTAATATTGTATTGTACTACTGCCACTGATATATAAAGTAAATTGAATATTTATTGCTCAATTTAGTGTTTTGCAATTGTGTGGTTATCACTTATGACATTTACTGAAGTACATTTGACCAAATAAATGTAGCAGATTGTTGCTACTGAATTTGTTAATAATAATTTTGTAACCATGTGGCAGTAGAACCACTTGTTTATCATTGCTATGTAATTTAGTGTCCATTGTAACGGAATAATATCTCAGTTTGGAAATCCCAAAAAATTTGAACTATGGCATTGTAAATAGTTAGACATTAACTACTGCATTACTTAAGGGTGCCATCACACTCTTTGAGTGCGAAAAAACTGCAGAGTAGGCAATTGTTGCTAGGGTGTGTTAAACTTACTTCTGCTTACCCCTCCCTCCCCCGAGTTATTTCATTTCTGTAGGCCAGTAAGTACTACTGTAGTATGTACAAATTGCGTTAGCACGACCACAGTCACGGTAAATGAGGAATATACTTGGCAAAAAAAAAACAGAAGAAATTTAGTCATGTGAACTAATTGTATTTGACGTACGAGTAAATCAACCGCAAGCACAGTAAATGAGGAATGTACTTGGTAAAAAACCGGAAGCAATTTATTCATGTGAACTAATTGTATTTGACGCATGAGTAAACCAACATTCACGTGCAATGGGCAGCTACTTGGGTATGCATTATTAATGCAGTAAATTTTGCTAGAGTTTGGTCAAGGCCGTCTTGCAGTTCTAAATAGTTATTTCCTGGCGCTGTCCTGTTCCCAGGTACACACCTAGAGAGAATAACCTGAAGAGGTGAAATTACGAGCCACAGAAGACGAAGGCGGCGTAATATTGTAAGCTTTTTGAGAGTATTAAAACATACACAGTGTCTCTGTGAGAATTCTGCTGTAGTTCACAAGAATGACACTATTGTCCTTGTTAAAAATTTGTACTACTTTTGAAGCTTAATTTTTATTGTCAATATTTCATTTATATATTCACAGATCACAATATTACATACAATTGAATTATCACAACCATTAAAATTTGTAGAACAATAGCACAGAAATAGCACTGTTGACTCTGTGATATGAATACTATTCAGTGGAAATACATAGTATATGTCTTCTAAAACCTTTAATTTTAGTTATACAAAAGATTGGACATCAATGTTTGACTGAAATTGTTTTTAAATGGCTCAAAAGTAATGCCAAGTTAAAACAACTATTCAACAAGCCAGCGTCCAGTCCATTCAGAGATATTTTAGATATTAAAGTTCATGTAATCTGTGTAAAAATTTAGAAAGACATTAATGGGGGGAAAAACATTGAATTCATCATAGATTAAAATAAGGGAGGAGAAGGGGGCTTGGGAGATTTGTCCCCTTACTTTTTTGGATTAGTAAGTTCTGTTCCAAAAACACACATGATGACAATAGCCAAAGTTGCATAGTTATAATGTCAAATAACTTCATTAAAGGAATAGCAGTTTGTTGACAGTACGAAGAAATTGCTGAATTATGGAATTTTTTTATTTTGTGAAAGACTTGGTAGCTGTTCCCCAGCTCTGTTAAGTTACTGTTTTTCTGTGTCAACTACAATGTACTGAATAATGCATTAAGAATTGTGATTTTAATCAAAGTTAGTGACAGAATAAATTTTCATAATCTGGGTAGACTGAGAGCCATAGACACTTGCCTGCATGGAAATTCTGATTCAAAACAAGCTCAGGTACTGGTCTGTATTTATGTCCTCTTTTTATATGACTCTGATATAACAGTCTAATTGGACAGTCTAATAGCAGCTGCTATTAATAAGTAAGACTTTTAAAACTTTGGTTCTAGCATTTTCATAGCAGCTGCTTTTAATAAATAGGCCTTTTAAAATTTTGTTCTAGCATTTTTATAGCAGCTTCTTTTAATAAATAGGCCTTGAGGCTTTTTGGTTCATTTATTTTTGTGAGTTTTGCTTTTTTTATTGTTTTATATAAACTCACTATCCCAGGGAGTAAAATTTATTAGGTACATGTTTCTCCAGCAAATCAAATCATCACCAAAACACACAAGGTTTCATAGCTAATAAAAGACAGTATTTACATGCACATGATATGTTTGTAATTTTATGTTGCTACAACAACAATTTTGCACTATTTAGCTATCATTAATTCAAAATTCATTGCACTTTCATTTTCGATATTATATATGTATTTTTATAAACTGATTCCATAAATTCAGATATTATATATTTTAATTTACAATTTTTTTTATGCTTAGAATCTGGATATATTTTTTGGTGGAGGATGACTGGAACACTTGGAATAATAACATTAGCAATTGCAATTATAAATTTTATACTATGGTTCATATATATAAGTTTATTCAATAGAAGTAAGTTAAAATACCATATATATTTTCAAACAAATAACTCATGACTGTCTCATATTAATCAATGTCATGATGTGATGCACAAGCATGCTCATACGTACACACTGTGCTTGTTATACAATATATAATGATTATAACTAAGGCAGCCAGCACTCTTATATCATGTTATATTCTTTTCAATTGAATTAAACTAGCCTATTGGTCGGTACTAAAGACTGTAGCTACTTCTCAATTAGTATTTGAGCATGTAAAAACTGTCCCCCATATAGATAACTTTTCAAATTAACAAATGGAGTATATTAATAAATAAGTATATATAATATTTATGTGTAGTACCCATTTTCATACCGACAAATTTTACTGGTATGGTACAATCGTATTTCATTATTTTTATGGTTGCATCTTACTTATTTTAATAACAACTTCATGGTACCAATCCACTTACACTTTGTGTATTTTGCATCCAGGATTATACGTTTATTTTCAACTTATGCTGTGTCTTACCACTTTACTATAATGTTATTATTAAAAAAATTTTCTGTTCTGTTTTCTGAACTACATTACTTAACCAACCATTATTGTGCCTGATAAAAACTCAGGTGGAAATCTGATCTGACACTCACACTAAAATTTCTTTTCTCACAGTTCTAACAACCTCATATACACCCAAATAAACTGAATTGCTGTTTTATGAAAATTGTTATGCTAATATTATTGTTGTTATTATTGTTGTTATTATTATTATTAATATTATGATGATGATGATTGATGATCATATTGTCCTGATTATGATTTCAAGTCAAAGTAAAATTCATTGTACAGAAATGTACATGAATTGTCCCGGTATTTAAATGCAGTGATGAAAAAATTGTAGCAATTACGAATTGCAAATTTCATCCCAAAAATTGTTTAGAAGAACTGAAATTAATAATGTTTTATATTTGAGGAACATGACAGAATAAGTTTATTTATGGCTTATATCATTTGATCTATTTTTTAAACATTGCAAACCTGAAGGTTGTTCATTAACAAAACAGAATTGTAAGGTGACATGAATAATTGAGAAATTATATTCAATTGGTTGTAAAGATAGTGTATATTTCGCTATACTTGAATAGTCGAGAAATACAACCAGGTCTCCTGTCTTTATAACCGGCCATTTCTTTATGATAGTGTTTTCTATTGTAGTTTTTGTTTTGTTTTTATCTCCTCTGTGAAGAGGCACATGACTTACTTTGATGTTTACCCGCAATTTTTTTTGTGCCAAGTTGCTTTAGCATTATCTAAAATGATCTTCAGGAAGTTAGTGACAACCCTGGAAGCTCCCATTTTCCACTTGTCGCAAAACAAGTCACCTATTAAGCCCTTTTATGCACAAACTCTATATTTAAGTCAGTTATTTTGCTAAAAATTTTTAAATATAACAACAAAAGGTACCGAATTTAATGAAACATATTTTTTTATTAACACTCAGCTACATTATACTTACTAGCAAGTACCTAACCATACAGTGGTTCCTGATGTACTAACTTGTAGAAATTAGGAGTGCAGTAGCATAAGGTAATCTTTATTCATCATTTCAATTCCAGTTTTTTCTTATTCCTCTTTTCAACTCAGAAATTTCTTCTCCTCTTTAGTGTACCTTTTCTGCTCCTCAGTATATCTATCCTTTGTGTATTTGATATGATATTTTCTTTCACTTCTTCATTGAAGTAGATACATTAGTCTGTTTTTCTCACCACCTATATTATGTTGTTGTTGTTTTTTTGTTTGTTTTGTGGTGAAATATGATTATCTACTGTAGCAATACACTCGTGAACTATGGTTGACACATAATTACGTAAATAAAAAATATATTGCAGTTTTTGTGTCTTGTAACACTTTGTTTGGTTTTCCAAAATATAGGCACTTTTTTCTTCAGTTAAAGTAATATACTTTTTAATGTTCCTATAGGGTTAATTTGTTAAAATATATATATAATTGGATGTGTATAGGTGTGCGTTGTTCTACGGAAGAGCCAACAGAAGACAGTTTAGCTGTAGTAGCTACATCAATCGCATTCTTAGTACTTGCTCTATCATTAATGGTATTTGGTAGTACAATAATACCTAGCAAACGAAGTTTTTCATTTGAAAGACTACAAGATAAAGAGGTATTTCAGATTATTTATTATTAATTGGCGAGCGAGCGTAGCGAGCGAAACACTTACAGGGGTAACACAATTGAAAATCGGGGATGTTTGTTTATATATTTGTATATATGTTTGGACGTACGTATGTCATTTTGTACTTTGACCCTCACGTTTTTGTGTTAGTTATGTGGTCGACCCCGTCCCAAATTGCACTAAACGTAATCCTCTGGTTTATCAATCAGTACCCGTATCACCCTAGAATTGAATTGTTTACCGTTTTGAATTTTTTTTGCGGGTGCAGTTAAAACTTGAAAACTTAAGGGACTTCCATTTCTATTCGAGTTAGTGGCGGAGGTAAGTCAATGCGCTCTTTGTCATGGTTATAAGCCGTGCGCAGCAGTATTTACTTGAAGATACACTAGACTACTGCGAAGGTAAGTCTGTGTAGGTGCATGTCCAGTTGTGTCAAAGCATTGTGTGTTACAACCACTACTTAGCTAAAGAATATCACAAAGAAAACTTTTAAATAACGTGTATTGTTTTGTTGTTGTTTTTTCCCTTCAATTCAAGCACTAAGTTACTATGGCACTAAAATCCCTTTACCGTGTATGCAAATTAAAAAACTGGACCTTATTTTCAGTAGCTTCAGTGTTAGAAGTCAAAATCATTTATATAAAAATAGTACAATAGTCTTTAGGCTCGCTCGCCATTTGTGCTCAAGCACATCACTAGTAGACAGTATTAAAAACAAGTCCAACTTTTGCATTCTACATTTATCTGTGTTCTTTCTACATTTGCCTATACTCTTTCTTTCTTGTCATGTTTTCTTCTTGATTACATTGGTGAACACTACTCCTCATTATGTGATTCTAGATGTGATACTACATTAGCTAACTTCTAAATTATATATGCAGTCTGCTATGTAAGAATTTGTACTCTTGATAAATCCTAATCATAGTTTGAATCACATACTATAGCTATGTAACAAACATGTGTGCTTGTAGATTTATTTCATTATATAGAGGTACGGCTTTTGCTATTTAAACATAAAACTATTACTCTATCAGGTATCACACTACAAATTAAATTGACATAGGAATAGATTTTTGCAGTTAACATTATTAACTTTATTCTACAAATAATTTTCTATATTTTTAGGAATCTGGAATGTTTGTAATTGGTTTAAAAGTACCAATACGCAGTCATAAAAATGAATGTTGCATTAGTTGCAAAATCAATACTGGAAAAGCTGACATTGAAAATTGTTGTACATCTTGTGGAAAGGTAAACATCCTTTATATATGTAATATGTATGGGTCAAATTAAATAAATTTTGCATAAATATCATTGTAATGCATTATACATAGAATATTTGAGTTCAACTCACAGCCAAAATTTAGAATAAATTGAAATATAGAATAGTAGCAAGTATAGTGTCACACAGTGGCAGTTGATGTAACGACTTTTGCAAATTAGGAATGCAGTTGTTTTTTTTCATTTTTAAATCCTCTACCACTAAAGTTAGTTGTCCTCTCCTGCATGCTTTCATTCTTCATGAACTCTTTCTCTGTTCAGTTCTTTCTTTTCAAGTCATGGATTACCTTCTCCTTTGTCTAGCATTTTGTGCTTCTCGATCTCTCTGTCCTTTTATGCGTAACTTTGGCTTTCTAAAACTTGCTTTCTCTTATCAGCTTTTGCCTGACCTTCTTACTAATCACCTCCTTATTATGATGACTAATTCTGCTCAACTAATGATTTATTCATGAATGCACATTTGAGAGGGTTGTAGTATTCATCTTGTCTGTTGGTCTGTCTGTCATGCTCTTATATTAAAATTATTACTGACAATTAACAGACTTTGGTACTAACTTTTTCAGAACAATGATTTATGACATTTTATTGGGTTACTTTCTTATTTTGTGGTGATAGTTGAGAAAAACGCTAAGCTATCAGCCCCATGTAGGCACTAGCTTTTGTGGGTGATGGCACACTTTTGTCACATCTTAATTACTTAGCTACAGTAATATTATTCTTGCAGTATGTGATAATAGTTGTACTTTATGCTGAGAAGATAGCCGAGTACTTGAATCTAGTTTTACAGTGAATCTATCAGTGGGTGTCCTTCACATGTTTAGTTTCTCTTATGAAGACAGCATTAAATTGTCATCTACATTGCACAGCTGTACTGATATCTGATAAATCTAGAAATGTTTTAATAGCAAGTTAGCTAGTGTAGCACTTCTTTTCATGCTTTTACTTTATGGTAATTTTGTTTATAGCTGATAACACAAAATAATTCCTCAGCACATTCCATTTTCTGTGCATAGGGGAGCGAAGACACCAAAGTATTATACTTCAATAAAATATATCTTTAGTTTACGACGTGAAAAAAAACAATTAATAAAGTCTAAATCGGCATAGAAAAGTGTAAAATACAAATTAGCCATAATGATTAATGTCATGAAATTTGGTAGCAATTACATATTGAAAGTTATTTCCATGCAGATTACTATCAAATTAGTAAACCAGTATGGCATAAGTTATTTGCATGTGAGCATATTTGTTGTGAATATTTAATATAGAAGTTTTCATACACTAGCATAGTGGACTTGTGAAAATGTGGAGGAAGCTAAGCAAAATTCCAAGTATTCAGGTCTACCCCTATTATACTTGCCAGTCTTGCACACACACACATAATACATTATTTCCAATTGCTCTAATTTGTACATACTTTATGGTGTCTCCTACTGCTTCACTTGCTTGCCAAAACTCTTACAAAGTTACCGAATAAACAAAAGTGAAAATAAAGCCTTAGAGTTAAATATCTAGCCATACCACTCTGACAAGTGTAATAAGTGCAACACAACAAATACAAACATCCCACTCACACAGAGTCTATACCACTTCTCTCTCCTCTTACACTGGCCGCCTCCTTGACTCTGCTAGTAATGTCTATCTCGGAGTACTTGAAGACGTCTATGAGGTCTTGCAGCTCCTGGTTTCTGCCATGCTAGATATCTTCAGTGAAGTGGTTTATATTAGGGTTGAGAACCGTTGTTGGTGTGAAGTTGGCCATAAAACTCAGAAAGAGTCACCCCCATCCCTAGCTGATATTTTAGCAGCTGCTCTAACCTGTTGGGTAGACTCCAGTAGAGGAAGGTAGCTGTAAATATCCAAAAAACTGGTAAGCCAGGCCAGTTGTTATAACTACTAGGGTAGTTACACAGCAATACAGACATGAGATGACCATATGTGATAACGTGAGTTATCTCACTGGGTCATATACCTAATAATAAAAAATGTGAGGATATCTATCTTGGAATAAATATATATATTATATGTTTATATATTTTTTTCAGTATTTGTGTAAAGATTGTGCAAATAACACTGCATTCTTGAAATTTTATATGAATGACCGTCCACTATGTACAAGGTGTATGAATGTGTACAATTTGGAAAATGAACGTAAGTGCATTTTTCATATACATTAGCAATTATTTCTTTCTTTTACTTCTTGTTTTTTGTTTTTGTTTTTGTTCTTGTTGTTATGTTTTGTTTAAGGTTTGAGAACTCTTTCAGTAGAACAAGCTTCACTTCAATTGTTTAAAGAAAGTAAAGACCATTGCAGAGAATGCCAAAAAACAGCCGAAAAGAATTGGTTTGAAAAGGATAGAGTACTCAAAATTTGTAATATATGTAATAAGGTAAAGAAAAAAAAGACTAATAAATTTGATTAAACAAACACCAAATAACACAGGAAATAATAAAAAAAAATCTCGAAAGTAATGTATGAATTTTTTAATTAATTTTGAGAGAACACTTGAAACATTGAATTCATAGCATGTTGATAAAAATTGTGTGAGATTGATCCTTACTGCTTTAGGCACTTGTAATACATGCCATGGTATTATCAATGTCAATGAACTCAAGAATACATCCATCAAATGAAAACACATAGAGAACATTACGCATCGTGTGTCCAGTTATAATATAGTTTCATTAACTTTGCTTATGGAGTCCTCAAACTATTCTAGTATATAAGAGAATTCACTACACTTTTGAAGTTTTTTGCTGAGCATTGTAATATTGTATATGAATATTACAAATTATATATATATATAATAATATACATTATCATTCTTATCAATAACTTGGGCTAGCACCACGGGTTTTGTATGATTTTTTGACAATAAGATTGTAACTTTAAGTAATTTAATTGGTTTTATTGTAGGAAGTATGCTATCGACAAGCTTGTAGTAAACAGGACCAAAATAACCAAATGACAGTGTGCAATACATGTTATACTTTCAAGCTGAGGAAAGGTAAAGTAGCAAATGTTCAACCAGAAGAAACAGACAATGTGGAATCAATACAGCAATGTGACACTACCAAACATGCTGTAGTAGCTACCACCACTTCAAAGAATAAGGTGAATTTTCAGGATAATATATTTCAAAATTAACAGTGTACAATACATGTTATACTTTCAAGCTGAGGAAAGGTAAAGTAGCAAATGTTCAACAAGAAGAAACAGACAATGTGGAATCAATACAGCAATGTGACACTACCAAACATGCTGTAGTAGCTACCACCACTTCAAAGAATAAGGTGAATTTTTAGGATAATATATTTCAAAATTAACAGTGTACAATACATGTTATACTTTCAAGCTGAGGAAAGGTAAAGTAGCAAATGTTCAACCAGAAGAAACAGACAATGTGGAATCAATACAGCAATGTGACACTACCAAACATGCTGTAGTAGCTACCACCACTTCAAAGAATAAGGTGAATTTTCAGGATAATATATTTCAAAATTAACAGTGTACAATACATGTTATACTTTCAAGCTGAGGAAAGGTAAAGTAGCAAATGTTCAACAAGAAGAAACAGACAATGTGGAATCAATACAGCAATGTGACACTACCAAACATGCTGTAGTAGCTACCACCACTTCAAAGAATAAGGTGAATTTTTAGGATAATATATTTCAAAATTAACAGTGTACAATACATGTTATACTTTCAAGCTGAGGAAAGGTAAAGTAGCAAATGTTCAACCAGAAGAAACAGACAATGTGGAATCAATACAGCAATGTGACACTACCAAACATGCTGTAGTAGCTACCACCACTTCAAAGAATAAGGTGAATTTTCAGGATAATATATTTCAAAATTAACAGTGTACAATACATGTTATACTTTCAAGCTGAGGAAAGGTAAAGTAGCAAATGTTAACAAAAGAAACAGACAATGTGGAATCAATACAGCAATGTGACTACCAAACATGAATCAAGAATGAAATTTCAGGGTGGATATAGAAGAAATGCAAAACATTAGCCAAGTGTCTAGTCTTTGAACTTTTTTTTTACTATTTTCAGTTGTGTTCTTTGTATAATTACTAGCTACATTGTATTCTCCAGATTAATGTACATACAGAATTTTTGATATGTAAATCCTTTTGGCAGGTAGCTAACTCCTTATTAAATATTATTTTACTCTTGCAGCAAAATTAGGGGAGGGGGGGGGGGGGGGGGGGGGGGGGGGGGGGTGGGGAGAAATGCTTACAAAAATAACATTCCTTTACTAACAGCCACAAGAATAAATTGTAAGTGTTCATTGTAGCTAGCTATTAGCTAATTGTTTTGTTAAAAATGCATAAGAAAGTTTAATTTAAAATGTAAAATTAAAATTGACTAGCTAATTAGCTACAAGCCAAAAATTACTAAATAACAGATTCACAAAGTTACCATTAGAACATAGCTAAAAGATCCCTTGGTCATTCAACCAGGGATACTACATTATAGTGTCCTAACCATGAAGGCATGGGTGCTGATACGCAGTCATTGTTCTCTAAAAGTCGTTAGATATCTAGCTCCACCTACTTAATTGTTGTTATTTTAAGCCAAGTGGAAATATTACGCACTACATTGTTTCTTTAAATATATTTAAAATGTAATAAGTCTGAAAACACATTGGCTTATTATAGCTACTTCAATGGTGCTACAGAAGAGCATGAATAAAAAACAAAATGAATGCTGTGAATAGCTCAGAGAATAAGTCATAGAACTAACACTCTGATGCAAAAATCTTATTGTTCAAAAACTAGAAAGTTCTATTTCTGAATTCTTCAAGACTTCAATGCCCAGACATTCTAAGTCAATGTTTTTTATACTACTTTTCTCTAATGAGCCTTGTAGCTGATGGCTCCAAGAGATAGGCTTGATAAAAGAGATATTACGGGAAGCAACAAATGTTTTTGAATATGATATTTGTCAATACGTTGTACTGACCTACAGGTTTATCACTATATAACTCATCATAGTTGGATTGTGTTGTCGATTGCGAGTCAAATAGCTAAGGTGTAATGCAGAGTCAGAATGTGTTCTCATGATGTATGACTATACATTATGTATATTTAGCTACCACCAGGTCTTGTTTGTGGACACACCTTCAGTATTCAGCTTATATACTGTTCATTCACAAAAAATTGTAGTGAAGTTGTCAGTGTTTTTGCCATTCTTCAGAGCAAAAAAAAAAGGATATTATGATAAAATAAAGTTCAGTGCTTTTTGACTCTGAATTTAATGAGTCCTATTTTTTGGTATATCTTCACTAAATAGAAAGGCAACAAATATTTCTCCAAGTCCTTATCATGTTTTGGTACATCTTCACTAAATAGAAAGGCAACAAAAATTTCTCCAAGTCCTTATCATGTTTTGGTACACCTTCACTAAATAGAAAGGCAACAAAAATTTCTCCAAGTCCTTATCATGTTTTGGTACACCTTCACTAAATAGAAAGGCAACAAATATTTCTCCAAGTCCTTATCATGTTTTGGTACATCTTCACTAAATAGAAAGGCAACAAAAATTTCTCCAAGTCCTTATCATGTTTTGGTATACCTTCACTAAATAGAAAGGCAACAAATATTTCTCCAAGTTTAGACCTTTTTAATTACATAATTCCCAAATCTTTGTAACATTGATATCTATGTTTAGTTTAACAAGTATTGACTAGCTACTTACACTGGAAAAATATCCAGATTTCCTGTACTTTTGACGCTTCAGGAAATGTATAGGATAGTTAGTTGTCATCTTTCCTGCACATGTTGTATACCCTCCATGCCATGCTTCCCTGCTTCAATCCTATACCTTCACGACACATGAATTAACCTTAACATGTACTGTATGCTTGCAATTCATAAATCCTGTACTTATCAGACACAACATGACAGTCCAACTATTCTATATATGTTCTATAGCAGGATAATACAATTTTCTATGCATTTGTCAGTTACTACAGGACAGCCCACTTGATTTTACACCTGTCCTTAATCAGTATTGTTCATATAAACTGCACTTGTCCTTTCCTACAGTAAACTTCATAAACTCTAGACCTGTACTGTACCACAGCACTCCACTTACCGTGCATCTGTCCTTGACTTCGTGATACTTCATTTTACCTATCATCAATCCTGGACAAGTACACTTCATATAACGTGCACCTATCAGGTACTCTAGAACATACAATGTTGCCCAGTATCTGCACTGTACTACGACACTCCACCTTACCGTGCACCTGTCCTTGACCTCCTGATACTTCATTTTATCTATCGCTAATCCTGGACAAGTACACTTCATATAACGTGCACCTATCAGGTACTCTAGAACATGCAATGTTGCCCAGTATCTGCACTGTACTACGACACTCCACCTTACAGTGCACCTGTCCTTGACCTCCTGATACTTCATTTTGTCGATTGCTAATCCTGGACAAGTACACTTCATATAACGTGCACCTATCAGGTACTCTAGAACATGCAATGTTGCCCAGTATCTGCACTGTACTACGACACTCCACCTTACCGTGCACCTGTCCTTGACCTCCTGATACCTCATTTTATCTATCGCTAATCCTGGACAAGTACACTTCATATAACGTGCACCTGGCAGGTACTATAGGACATACAATGTTTCCCAGTATCTGCACTGTACTACGACACTCCACCTTACAGTGCACCTGTCCTTGACATCCTGATACTTCATTTTACCTATCGTTAATCCTGGACAAGTACACTTCATATAACGTGCACCTGGCAGGTACTCTAGAACATACAATGTTTCCCAGTATCTGCACTGTACTACGACACTCCACCTTACAGTGCACCTGTCCTTGACCTCCTGATACTTCATTTTGTCTATCGCTAATCCTGGACAAGTACACTTCATATAACGTGCACCTGGCAGGTACTCTAGAACATACTATGTTGCCCAGTATCTGCACTGTACTACGACAGTGCACCTTACCGTGCACCTGTCCTCAACCTCATTATACTTCATTTTATCTATCGCTAATCCTGGACAAGTACACTTCATATAACGTGCACCTATCAGGTACTCTAGAACATGCAAAGTTGCCCAGTATCTGCACTGTACTACGACACTCCACCTTACAGTGCACCTGTCCTTGACCTCCTGATACTTCATTTTACCTATCATTAATCCTGGACAAGTACACTTCATATAACGTGCACCTATCAGGTACTCTAGAACATGCAATGTTTCCCAGTATCTGCACTGTACTACGACACTCCACCTTACAGTGCACCTGTCCTTGACCTCCTGATACTTCATTTTATCTATCGCTAATCCTGGACAAGTACACTTCATATAACGTGCACCTATCAGGTACTCTAGAACATGCAATGTTGCCCAGTATCTGCACTGTACTACGACACTCCACCTTACAGTGCACCTGTCCTTGACCCCTGATACCTCATTTTATCTATCGCTAATCCTGGACAAGTACACTTCATATAACGTGCACCTGGCAGGTACTATAGGACATACAATGTTTCCCAGTATCTGCACTGTACTACGACACTCCACCTTACAAGTGCACCTGTCCTTGACATCCTGATACTTCATTTTACCCATCGTTAATCCTGGACAAGTACACTTCATATAACGTGCACCTATCAGGTACTCTAGAACATACAATGTTTCCCAGTATCTGCACTGTACTACGACACTCCACCTTACAGTGCACCTGTCCTTGACCTCCTGATACTTCATTTTATCTATCGCTAATCCTGGACAAGTACACTTCATATAACGTGCACCTGGCAGGTACTCTAGAACATACAATGTTGCCCAGTATCTGCACTGTACTACGACACTCCACCTTACCGTGCACCTGTCCTTGACCTCCTGATACTTCATTTTACCTATCATTAATCCTGGACAAGTACACTTCATATAACGTGCACCTATCAGGTACTCTAGAACATGTAATGTTTCCCAGTATCTGCACTGTACTACGACACTCCACCTTACAGTGCACCTGTCCTTGACCTCCTGATACCTCATTTTATCTATCGCTAATCCTGGACAAGTACACTTCATATAACGTGCACCTGGCAGGTACTCTAGAACATACTATGTTGCCCAGTATATCTGCACTGTACTACGACACTCCACCTTACCGTGCACCTGTCGTTGACCTCCTGATACTTCATTTTATCTATCGCTAATCTTGGAGGAGTACACTTCATATAACGTGCACCTATCAGGTACTCTACACTGTAAAAACCGGGGTGTTTAGTTACACCCTAAGTGGGTGTACTGAAACAATTGTTTGCATTGGGATGTATTGTTACACTCATAGGGCGTGCTGTTACACTCACACTGCGAAACACTCTATGATCATACCAAAAGGAGTGTATTTTTATCAGGAATAATAGGTAACACCCTTACAGGAATACTTTTTTTACATACCAACATTTTATAATGAACCTGTTGACTTATAATTTCCCATTATTATTTGTTGTTGGTTTTGTTTTATTTGTTGTTTTACTTTCCATTGCAGCAATAAAGGCAAGCTGGTATAACATGGAGCTTTGGATAAAGAACATAAATATTCATACTCGTTACTGTTGTACTGTGCCAAGTATATTTTATTCATTTGATCACAAATAAACTGAGAGTCATTAAAAAAAATCTTTACTACACTGCTTGAAGGTGCTTGTTTTACTAAATTGAGGAAACTATTACACTAAAGATTTACTGCATAGTTTACTCATTTAGTAAAACATACTTAGTTTTACTAACAGGAAACCTTAAGTAAAACATTGTACAACATTTTACTGTAGTTTTACAGGTTTGTTTTTTTACACCTTTGTTTTGCTCATGGTTTACTGAAGGGTCCAAATGTTGTTAGTTAACTATTAAATGCATTTAACTAATTGTTTTAGTTAACTTCTTGCATTATATTAAGGATAACATGGCTGATGATTAATTGAAGAAGAATCCCTCATAAGCGCCAGCATATCCAGTGTGCATACCACTGCACAGTTTTATAATGGTGTAGTTTTTTACTTGATCACTCAGGTCCCAGGTCCTTCCAGAGAAAGACACAATTAGATAGTGACCCCGAGTTTATAATGTCCCTCCAACGGCATTGATGAAAATGTAGCTACCTTAAATATTTGTTAGGCTATGTACTGTTGGGTAGACATAGGCGGCTCTGTGCATAGTGAACTACCTCCCTCAGGCCCTAAGTACTTCGCTGCGCGAGATGCTGGACCTTCCCCAGCAGCCTCGCAAAGATACTGCATTGTCTCATGGAAAACCCTTTTCCAGTTACGTGTAGGTAAGTATCGCCAGGCTAAATAAGTTAAAAACGCTTTACCATATAAGTAAAACTCTCGACTGGAAGTGGTCGTCTAAACTATTGTTGCGCGCTAGTCCACTGATTTGTAATACGGCTACGCTACTGAGTACTGTGTCTTGGGGAACTTGAAGGAAGCTTTCGCTGTCTACCCTGGCTTATGCTTCTGGGTAAGTAGTTTTATGGCTAGCGGTCAGTGGGTTTCTAAGTATTTTAGCTGCACGGGGTCACCCAGGTCATTTTTTTTTCCTGGTGAAGTTGTGTTTCCTGAACAATTTTTTCTAAGCTAATATAGCTACTGTATGAATTAATTAATGAATGGAAATAAAGAGCAAGGGTGGCTTGAATTATGATAGCGATATTTTGTGGTAGTTTTAGCTGTATCTTGATGACAAGGGCTCGTCAGTTTGTTTGTTCCATAGTACTCTTGAAATTTTTCATTTCTTTGTGAGAAAGTGTGGGTGCATGTTGGAATGGTTTCTAGTTACTGAATTATTCTAAAACATGCTCTACCAAAATTATCCTCACTCATAGCTTTTCCCATGGCCACCCTAACATCCTTTAGCGTGCTCCTGGACAATGAAGGGGAGATAATCATTGCATACAACTCAACATACATAATTATATTTTCTACTTTGTTTTAGGCCCATGGTTTCATGCAGGTTATGGGAGCCTTGGGATTTCCACCCTAATTTTTTTTTTACCCCTTCTGAATTTATTTCAATATAAGTTATGAAAAAATTGTAGGAATTTGTAGTAGTTTGTCCAAGCTTTCATGATCATGACTTCACCATTTTCATGTGGCTAAACGGTTTTTGTGACTTTACAAATCTCTCTTATCTTTCCCCCCCAGTGAAAATCCTGTATGAATTTCTGTCATTTTAGTTCATGTAATTCTGATGAACTTTAGTGATATCATTTTACTTATCTGCTTATTCTTCATTGAGCTGTTGTTGTAGGACTTTTTCAGATTGCCAATTGCTTAATTATAGTTTTAACAGTTTATTAAATGATTATTCGTTTTTATTATGTTCTCTAAGGCAACGTCAGTAAATTTGTCAGTTCTCTAAGCACATAAGTGCTAATATCACGGCTTCAGAAGCACAGTGTCGTATTAGCTTGTATAACCAGGTTTTGTGCCGAGGTGGTAGGGGCACCCTGAAATCCCCCATCTCCTCCAAGCTTTAGTTCCCCCTAGAATTTTAATTTAGTAAGTAGCTACAATAGCTATAAGCTTGAATTATGTGACAAAACACAGGTCAGTATAAGGTATACACTTTCACATAGGCATGCCCATCAAAGCAGTGTGGGTTTCCAAAATGAGAGTGGCTAAGTACACCAGTGTTTCCCACCCCCAGCGCAGAATCCAGTATGACACCCTGATAGCTTAGTGATTATATGCTTTTTCTGAAGTAAAAGTATGTTCTTTTTCCCCAATTTATAATGTCACTATGAAGCATTTGTGCATTTTTCAGCTGATGTTGTGAGAATAGGGAACAATAATTTTCTTCCGTTGGCCAAATATATTGGCTTCCAGTATTCAGATGTGCAGTGATGGGAAGAAAAATGGCCATTTTTCACATGCAGTTCATAGAATAAGAGTAGGACAGGTCATGGGAGCCATGACGACCACTAAGGCCATAAGCAACTTGCTTGACATGATACAGTATAATAGTATTGATGACCATTACCAAATGCAAGTATCATGACCTCATAGAGGTAGTTGCAGGTCTTATAAGTCACGATGTGGATTTGAGACTGGTAGACAGTTAATTTGCAAAAAAAATTTCGACCGACAATGTTGGTGTTTTTTGTTTGTTTGTTTGTATGTTTGTTAACCCTAAGCACGCATGCATGAGAGAGTTGTAGTAGTTGCCCTGTCAGTCTGTCTGTCATGCTCTGATTTTGGAGATTACTGACAATTAACTGTTGATTTAGGTATGAACTTATTCAGAAAAAAGATTTAGGATCTTTTATTGTGCTACTTTTTTTTAATTTGGGGCTAATTGTTGATAAAACGTGAAGCTTTCAGCTCCCTAGCGTCACGTCATAATCACTTGAGCAAATAATTTCTTGCAGCCCGCAGTGTAATTTGCTTTATGCTCAGGAAAGTTAACCGACGGATTTGAATGAAGTGAAGTTCACGTTGAAAACTATAACAGTGAGTGTTTCTGGCTAGTTTAGCTTCTCTTATGAAGACAGCATTTCCATGTACTGTTTTCATTGCTCGAGCTATATTGATGCCTCATTAAAATAGCTAACAGATTGCTTTGTTCTTTTTGAAGGAGATTATATTATAATAGCTAGGTAATGTTTAATAGCACTGAGGGTTCCCACCTTTTGGTGCTTCATTTTTTTTGTTTTGTTTCTTGTTCTTATTTAAGGCTTTTCTGTACTATGTAATTTATAGCCAGTACAAATGTTTTTTGTATAGTAGTCAAGGTGGTGTAGTTTCACTGACCATACATGCCCTTCCTTCTGCTGTAGCTCAAGTACGCAAGCACACAATCATTCACACCCACTCATATACACAGTCGTAGGGGAAAAGGCATTATACTTGTGATGTGCTTCAGTAAAAAAATAAGGTGAAAGGGTAAAATTCATCTTTATAAATCATCATGCACAATTTGTTTGAACAATTTACACAGCCTACTTTTTTAAATTAGCGTACGAGACCACCCACGGCAATTTTTGAGACTTAAAAAAAAACAAGCTATTCCAAGGAATTATTGCGCTGTATAAATCCTAACTCTATATAAGGCTTGCTTACTAACAAAAGAAACAGGAAGGAACCTAAGAAGCTTAACACATAAAGCAGCAAATGTATATTTATTGTTTGTTCTTAGCTAGTCAGCAGATGTAACACACAACACTCTCACATGCACGCGTTCACTGGATATACCCAACACAAGATTTACAGTGTAGTCTCTTGGTAGCTTGGCATGTTGGGCAATAAATTTTCAAGTATGAACAGTGATGACAAACAGCGAGTTGTTAACCAAGGTAACAAGTGTACACAAAAAATGTGATAGTCAAAGTACAAAAGTTACATACATACGTCCAAGCATATATGATTATACAATAATATATCCCTGATTTTTTGTGTTGTCCCTGATAGTGTCTCACTCGCTTCCATATATAATTACCACGGTTGAGCTTTGTGTGCGTGTGTGTGTGTGTGTTTGCATGACTTTTAACTTCATTCTCATATTCTACCACTGCTCTGCGTTTTATCACGTGATGCCAGGAATTATTCTCTCTAAGACAGTTGCTAGCTGTACTAACTTCAGGGATGATGTTTCAGCCTTCATGGCTTGAAGCCGTAGTGCTAGTGGCTGGACCCATCGGTTTTCTTCCTAACTACAGTTATATGGTATTGTTCTATCTTGTGTAATACCAGGGGTTTTTCAGGGAGCGGAGGGGTGGGGGCTTGTACATCTCCTTAAATCTAGTTTGCCGCCCTTCCCCCACCCCTTAGGGATTAAAGACATCCTAAAATTAATTGTACTCAATATTTACGAAAAAATAGAATACATTGAGATATGATTTTTTTTTCCAAATGTCAATTAGTCATCATTAGATAATTGTTCTGGTGAATTTAAAGCAATGTACAATGGCTAACTAGTCTAATTTAATCAGTGTCATTTGTAATAAACTTCTTTCCATATGAGCAGCGTAAGGCAGACTGTGGCAAGATGCTTAGCCTGTAATATCTATTGTGCTGCTAAATTATGACACTGAGCAGTAATATCTTTTGGGGCTAAGGAAATGATAAATGTGGTCTTATTGGACGAAATGCTTTCTTCGTGATTTCATCAATTGATAAACTTTTGTGGCTTTTTTGGTGTCCAGGGGCGTGGAAGATTATTAACCCTCAGCGCGCATGCGCCCAGAGGGTTACAGTAGTCCTAGTGTCATTCATTAACCCTCAGCCCGCATGCGCAAGAGGGTTACAGTAGTCCTAGTGTCATTCATTCATTCATTCATTCATTCATTCATTCATTCATTCATTCATTCATTCATTCATTCATTCATTCTGTCACTCTGTCTGTCAACAAGCACTTCTGGAAGGTAGGAACCAGCCAGGCTCTGAAAGCGGCATCAAACAGCAGTATTTCACGAAGTAAGTTCCTTTAATGTGCCAGAATTTTGATTTTGGACTTCATTTTCCAGAAAAAAGCTAGTCTTTCCAGAGCCGTGCGATCGTAGGCTTACAGCGGGAACCGCCCCTTAAAAACGTGCTTGTCACGTGAGCCAGCTTGCAGGTTGCAAATCATTTTTAAATAGCTAACAATTACATACATTCAGCGTGAGGTGTTGCGTTGCGTAGTTGTTGAGTGAGCAAGTAACTAACCTAATAGTCTCTGGTTCGAATCCTCGTTGACGATATTTTTTTTTTTTTCATCTTTTTTTTTTATCCTGTTTTTTTTCTTTTTTCTTTTGTCTTCTTGCCTTATTTTCCTCTTCCTACTGTTTTTATTTCTTTTCTACCTTTTCCTTTCATTTTCTCTTTCTTTCCTGTACTGTTTTTCTTCTTCCTTTTTCTTTTCTTCCTACCTATTTTCATTCATTCCTCTTCTTTATCATACTAGCTAACTAGCGCTGAGGGTTTGCACTTCAGTGCTCTAGTTCATTCTGTCACTCTGTCTGTCAACAGGCACTTCTGGAAGGTAGGAACCAGCCAGGCTCTGAAAGCGGCATCAAACAGCAGTATTTCACGAAGTAAGTTCCTTTAATATGCCAGAATTTTTATTTTGGACTTCATTTTCCAGAAAAAAGCGAGTCTTTCCAGAGCCGTGCGATCGTAGGCTTACAGCGGGAACCGCCCCTTAAAAAACGTGCTTGTCACGTGAGCCAGCTTGCAGGTTGCAAATCACTTTTAAATAGCTAACAATTACATGCACTGAACGTGAGGGTGTTGCATTGCGTAGTGGTTGAGTGAGGAAGTATCTAAACTAATAGTCTCTGGTTCAAATCCTTGACGACGGTATTTTTTTTTTTATCCTGTTTTTTTTCTTCTTGCCTTATTTTTCTTTATTTTCCTCTTTCTTCCTACTGTTTTTATTTCTTTCTACCGTTTCCTTTCTTTTCCTCTTTCTTTTGTCCCTTCATTGTCTTTTTCTCTTTCCTGCCTCTCTTCATGCCACTTCTCTTTCTTTTTCTTTTTTTCTACACTTTTCCTTTGTTATTATTTTCTTTATCATACTAGCTAACTAGCGCTGAGGGTTTGCACTTCAGTGCTCTAGTTTGGAATAGTGAGGCTCCACTGCACTTGAGTTAGACAGGGAAGTACTTTGCTTCCCTTTGCTCCCCTCCCCCCATCATCCACATATGCACACACATCCCAGATATTAGTTTGACTTTCGTAGAGAAATTTGCCCCAATTTTTCATAAAGTTTTGTGGTAGTTAATATAAATATAATATAATGTGGAAGGTACTGTACTAAACTAGCCTGATTCTCTAAAAAAAAATGTCTACATGTGTTAGAATTACAAGCACGAAAACACAAATCCGAGAATCTTGAATTTTGTTGAGCTAGTTTTACTTGAGACATACGCTTTCAATGTAGGAGTGTGAAGTGGCAGGTGTAATGGTGCAGTGACTACTCCACTGGTGTACACGTGATGACTCCTGGACTTCAAAACTAGAGGTGAGGAACTCTAGAATGACTTCTTAACTCCACTAACAAGAAAGAGGCCTTGTGAAATTATTTTTTTATTTACTATATTTATTACTCATTTTAATTGACTTGTGGATATTTCCATTTAATGCACACTTAGACAACCTGAAATATAGGGAGCGACTTAAAGTCTGAACTTCTAGAACTCTTGTCATTTCATTTACTAACAGAATAATTCTTTGAAACCATTTGTATGTGTGGCCGGACACACACACACACACACACACACACACACACACACACACATTATATTTATTCAACTCTTCATTTGTAAAGTATTGAATTCAAATGAAAGGTGAAGAGTTCCTGAATCATTTGGTCAAACACACGCACACACATATAGCTACAGTAGTGAAATAAATGAAAGTGAAAGAAGAAAAGTAATGGTACACATGATAGTTAGTCATTTGTTACACAGGGCTGGAGTCAAGTATTTCTATGGTCCTGTGATTTCCAGATAATGTAAGATTCATTAACCCTTTCACTGCCAAGTTTATGACGACCAGTTCGGTAACATGAAAATGTAACTAGTGATGTGCTTGAGCACAAATGGCGAGCGAGCCTAGTACTACACTGGAGTGTTAAACGTTTGGTTTTAACTTCTATTAAATACCGTTGCTATATTGTTGTCAGGTGTAATAACTTGGCAAGTGTGCAATAACACTTGCCCGGTATTTAAACTAGTTAAAGCATGAGCGCTTAGTGCCTAGTACATTTATCGCACTCAGTCCTCGGGCCTACGGCCCTCGGGCTGTCGTGCAATAAATCGACTAGAAACTAAGCGCTCATGCTTTAACTATAACATATTCAAGCTACTAAAAAAAAGTGGAGTTATTTAATTATGTATTATACGGTAAAGGCATTCAATGCCATAGTAACCACTCCCCGAAACTATTTCAATTGAAACAAAAAACAAGTCACGTTCTTTAAACTTTTTCTTTGGGATATTTTTGTAACGCATAATACTTTCACATAACTGAACATACGTACGCAAGACTTACCTTCGTGTTAAATCTAGTTGACAATAAATATTCAAGTAAATACTGTTGCATAGGGCTTATAACTATGACAAATAGCGTATTAACTTACCACCGCAACTAACTTGATAGAAATGGAACTCCAGTAAGTTTTTGAGTTTAAACTGCACCCACAAAAAAATTCAAAGTGTCAGTAAACAATTCAATTTCTTGGATGATACGGGTAATGATCGTTAAACCGGAGGATACTGTTTAGTGATGTTTGGGACGGGGCCGAACGCTGAGTTAACTCGAAAATACGAGAGGGTCAAAGTACAAAATGGCATACGTACGTCCAACATATAAACAAACATCCCCGATTTTAAATTGTGTTACCCCTGAGAGTGTCTTGCTCGCTCCGCTCGCCAATAATTTTTTTTTTTTTTTCCCTGCACAGACATTCAGCAACGAGATATATTTTAAAAGCCGGTACAGACAAAACTGTTTACTATGATGCAAAAAAATAGTCTATTAGTCCACACAACAAATAGCTACAAATTTGGACTTACTGTTAGGACCAGAATTCTTATAATGGCATCTAATTAGTCAGTGAGACGTACAGAGGCTCGCGCCAGCACTTAGACTTTATTTGCGCAAGAATAATAATTGATTGCGAGTTGGTACAGATTATATAGGGTGATGTGGTATAGAACTAAGATGGGTAGGAAGTAGGTGGAGATTGAGATGAATATGATTAAGTTTTAAGATGAGAGGCGCCAGCAAGCTGGCCTAATGTAAGGTGTGGGTGTTAAATGATGATATAAATGTGGTGGTAATCAATACCGGGTTCTGTTCCAAGTTCAGACGGATAGCTGTAGGTCAGTTCTTCCTCCTTTGTGGGGGTGGTTCCGACAGACAGTTATCCTGAGATTGACCACTCTGGGTGGAGCCAAGACAGTTGTTGTTGTTGTTGTTTTGTTTTATCAGTTCACACACTTCACTACTTTGAAGTTTTGCTCAGTCCAGGTCTGTGCCATTGGCATTAACCTGAGAAGGCAGAACTGCCGTATGTGCATACTGAATGTTTGACATCGTGGTTCCTATGTGATTGTGTAGATGAGCATTAATAAAGATGTAATAAAGCATTCCTTAAGGCAGTAATACTTAGGTGAGATGTATTTTTAACTATTCTAGTGCGAGAGCTATATCTGAGTTCAATCAAATTGTAATGTCTAAATTTATTATCCAGCTATTATTTATATGTACCATACTGCTCTGTGTGTGTGTGTGTACATGTGTGTGTGTACATGTGTGTACATGTGTGTGTTATGTGTTTTGCAGAGTACTGAAGTCTTTTTGCTGTACTTCATGTGACAGACTAAAATTAGTTTACTAAAGGTATGTTTAATTTTGTGTGTGTGTGTTGTTGTACAAATATTTTTGTGGATGTTTCTCTTTCACAACTTTTTTTTTTTTTTTTTTTACCATACAAATAAAAAAAAAATGTTTGGCTGTCACCAGCTTGCTTAACACACAAACACTCTGTGGCTGAGTGATAATTTTCCAAAAGTGGGCGTATGCTCCTCTTTTTTCTTTCTAAGGCGCCACACAGCTTATTGTGTTAGGAAGTCCACATCAACCTAACATAGATTTTCAAAGAGAAGTTTTGGCTAGACGGTAGTATAAATTACGACTTTCTATCTAGAATGATTTGCAAAGTTGGAAATAAAATAGCTTTGGTATTGTGACTGAAGACTAATCTTTGTTTCTTATGTGCCAGAAAGTTAACAATGAATACATGAAGTGACTAAACCAGCTATTAATATTGTTTTGCTAGTTATAATTGCACTACCAGAATGCTTTTGTTTTGCTATCTCGAGGGTTTCTCAAAGGTAATGCTTTTTGAAAGCATGAGCAGAGTGCTTGTGATAAATACGCAATAGATGCACTTTGAACAATGCCAGCACTACTAAATGCTTCAGATGCTGTTTGCTGTGGTTTGGTATATCACACCTCTTACACCACACTCAATTCCTGGCCAGACCACTTAGAAATGCCAGAGAAGCCCCTGATCGAGTGGTCTCATGTTGGATTCCTACTGATAGACAAACATTTTTTTTAATTTCATTTTATTTTAAAAAGCCTGTGAAAAGAGAGAATACATATGTGACCGTCTACGGGGAAAATCGGGCAGCATGCGTAGACGTCGCAAAAAGATCGATTTAGTTCTTAAAATTGTATTAAATAAGCCTAACGAAGGGAACGGTTAGGCGATATATAGCGGGAATGGCTAAAGCTATGGCGATAAAACTTGGAGAGCTTAATATCTGCTTGCCGAGGAGTCTGTAAGTGCCAAAAATAAAATTTTTTGTCGGGGCCGCGTTGTGCCCGATTTTCCTGTAGACGGTCACATATTGGATTCCTAGTGATAGACAAACATTTTTTTTTTTAATTTCTTTTTATTGTTTTCAAAAATCCGGTGAAAGAGAGAGAATACATCTAATGAGAAAAGAAGGCTGAGAAAGAAATTGTGAAATATTTTTATGCTCTTGATTTTTAGATGCAGTGAACAGTGGAATTCTGCTGATGCTCGTCGTATGGCAAAACAAGCACAGAATTTTGTTACCAGTGTAGGCCACTCCCCCACAAGAAGGTGGTGGCCCCCTAGTGAATTGTCCTTTTCAAGATAACTGGAAAGGAAGCTGCGAACATTCTTAACACCTGTCATTCTATCATATCCCACTTCTTTGTGCATTTTCATTGAACCCACTGGGTTTTCTTTTCTTTGTTTGTTTGTTGTTGCTTTTTTGTTTGTTTTTTTGTTTTTTGTTTTGTTTTTTGTTGGCTATACTTATTGATAGTTTTGTGCAGTAACTCATTACGCAGTGAAACCTCACACAACAGGAGTGGGAGGATTTGTGGAGGAGGTTAACTACTACTACAAATATATTTCTATTACAACAGTGGTTACATTCATTTTGGCTGTTGTACGGAGTCGGATATGAAGTCCACAATAAGCAAGCAGTGCATACTAATCCACCACTAAAACCAGCAAATATGGCATTGCAGCATATATTATAGATACAGAGTAATCAAAATAATGTAACTCGTTCAACTTCAACTATTTCACTTTTACTTGTAGTTCTACTTAGTCAATCATGCACTGGTAAAAATTGTTACTGTGGCAGATATTTTAGACTTACAGTAACATAAAAGTACCAACCAACAAAGCTAAATTCTAGTGAGTATGTAGAGAGACTTGAAATTTGCGTCATAACTACCAGTTAGCTATAGAATGGACGTATGTTGAACAACCTCGACATTTTGTATGGAAACACTGTATAATAGTGCATAGCTACAGTGAATGTTCTTCCTGCCCCATCCAATTAGATAATTTATTGCTTATTACTCCTTGGAACAAGCAAACCTCTAATTTATGATCTGAAAGATTGCTCTTGATTTGTAGGTTCTCTTTTAGAAAGTTTGTGATAAAATTAATAATGATCACTCCGATCACTGGAGTTCATATTTTCCATTGCTAGTAGCTACTGTTTTGGTTAACTAAAAAAAAAAAAAAAAAAACCCTTAGTTTGAAGAACAGCTATATATAAACTAATAATGGAGAAGATAGAAAATTTGATTAAAACTAAAATTACCCTAGAGTGGATGACAATTAATATTACAATTAGCTAAGTAAACATATAGCTATGAACCTCTCTACAATGGATTTCTGGAAAAGCAACCTTAAATCTCAACGACAGCAAACAGTATGCGCAAAATGATCTTCCACAATCTAAAATAGCTAACCTCTGAAAGCAACCAAACTCTTAACAAAGATCAAAACATTTGTCCCCATGCATGGGTTGGCCTTTGTAAAGAGTTTTGCTGTAAAAAAAAAATACAGTACAAATATGTCATATAATCAACCCATATTATGGGTTGATTATATGTATGTTTGTATGCTTTTCTCACCTAATTTAGATAAGCATTCTCAAATGTATTTCCCACAACGCTCTTGTGCGTGAATACTTCATCAGCGACCTCACCTAGTTTCCAACCTGACGTTATAACCAACAAATTCATCATCGATTCTTTAATATTTGAACAACAATTTATTGTCCGTTGGAGCAAAGTTAAATTCCGAGATCATTCGAGTCCAGCCTGGATCATCAGTGTGTACATACTTTCAGAATTGTTTGTAAAACGACTGTAGCTATAACAACAGTCCGCGCCCACCTAGTCAGCGTTAAAAGGAAGGTCGATTTTCTCGTGTCCAGTCTCCGTAAGTAATACACAGCTTGTGCTGGGTGGAATGGCCCTCCTGTAAGAAAGGTTAGAGATGTTTAGGTGGCTATACTTTATTCGGGGGCTGCATATGCACGTGCAAGTTGAGACTTATGGCTAGCTATAAGAAAATGTATTTACTGTCTGTTGGCTCTTGTGTATGTAAGTGAGATTGTTATGTTTCTGTTGCTGGATACTTAACCTGACCTTTCTTAGGTGATGTAGCTAAACTTGGCTGGTTGCACCAATCACGGGTATCCACTGTGTGATCTTATTTTTTTGGATATGCACATGTGCAGGTCTGCCTCTATGTCAGAGTAGTATATGGCACACCTAAAACTGTAACTAAATCATACAATTAATTGAAGGTGTTTGTTGGTTTCTTCTACTACCATGCCTTCTGTCTCAAAAAATAGATGGCTCTATTTTTTCTCATCCATGACATGATCAATGAATTACACCAAAATGTATAGCAATGACCTATAGCTGGCTACAGTGTACATGCCATGGCTCCGTCTTATTCATTATACATGTGCTACAGTGTACGTGTGCTCAGTCTCCATGACTGTGGTTTATTCATTATACATGTTCTACAGTGTACATGTGCTCAGTCTCCATGACTGTGGTTTATTCATTATACATGTGCTACAGTGTACATGTGCTCAGTCTCCATGACTGTGGTTTATTCATTATACATGTTCTACAGTGTACATGTGCTCAGTCTCCATGACTGTGGTTTATTCATTATACATGTTCTACAGTGTACATGTGCTCAGTCTCCATGGCTGTGTTTTATTCATTATACATGTGCTACAGTGTACATGTGCTCAGTCTCCATGACTGTGGTTTATTCATTATACATGTGCTACAGTGTACATGTGTTCAGCCTCCATGACTGTGGTTTATTCATTATACATGTGCTACAGTATACATGTGCTCAGTCTCCATGACTGTGGTTTATTCATTGTACATGTGCTACAGTGTACATGTGCTCAGTCTCCATGACTGTGGTTTATTCATTGTACATGTGCTACAGTGTACATGTGCTACAGTGTACATGTGCTACAGTGTGCATGTGTTCAGCCTCCATGGCTGTGTTTTATTCATTGTGTTTAGTTTCCATGGGAGGCATGACAGTGACAGATAAGCCATACCAGTGTAGTGTGTGTGAGAGAGCATTCATACGCAAGCAAGACATTGGTAGACACAGATGTGTGACTACACGTTGAAAACATTAGTTACTGTGATTTAGACTTGTCACTTGTGGAAGAGAAGCATCATCCAATATGGGTGGCTTTCTTTCAAGGTTCAAGGTGTGTGTGTATATATGTATGTGTGTGTGTATATATGTATGTGTGCGCGTGTGTGTGTGTGTGTGTGTGTGTGTGGTGTAGTGGTTGTGTCCTTGGCTCAGGGCCTGAGGGTCTTGAGTTCAAGCCCCACACTCAGGCAGCTTTCCATCTTGTTTTCCACCTGCCTCCCACCAGCCCCACAAGTCCACCCAGCTGTGATTGGGTACCTGGCATTTACTGGGTTGCAAATTCAAGGCCTTTTCTCATGAAACAGCAATGGTCTAGGTGGGACTTTGGGTGCCTACATCACTTGCTGTGAGGACAGGCTTGTGCTCCTGCGAGAGTTCCTAGCCCGGCTCTAGGAACTTTGCTTGTACGACTCGCAGTGCATGCTTAGTGCACACAGGCATCCTGGCTCTACCAGGTGCGCATAACCGCTAGCGGTTGCAAGATAATTAGCTTTTTGCATGTGTGTGTATACACATGTTTCTAATATACAGTGAGATATGCCACAGAGTAGTGAGGTCATATGTCCCTATAGTGAAGCTAGTCTAAAAAGGCTATGCTTTATTTGTGTATGTACATTGATTTTCCCACAAATATTGGGCATTTGATGTGGCATACATCAACAACAACAGTTCACTTTCTGTGCATTTCAATGTAATGACATCACCGTGAGTTGGTCAACATCTATTACACTTCTATAATATCCTGAAGGCTTCTTTTTTTTTCTTTTTTTTTCTTTCCAAATATTTGCTTACCAGCAGCCCTACCCCTCAACTAATGTTTCCTTGGACAAGATCAGTGGGTCTGTGCTAATGAACCATCTATTTACTAATTAGTGTACCTACTTTGGGGCAGGTGAGACAAAAACAACTGGGGGGGTGAGGTTATTACACTGAAACCTCTCTATCCAGAACTGTGTGGGACCAAACCTAAGAAATGTCCCCTAACTCAGAAACACATTCAAGTAACATTCGCTGGTAGCTTTAGAACTGTTCAGATTAACCTCACTGACTTTCCTTCTTATTTTCTGCTATAATTATCTCGAGCTTTCTTGCTAGAGTTAAAATGCTATACTTGAGTGCCGTGACCTTTCTTCCATTCCCTCCAGTCGTTAAGTTCTAGAACTAGTGGGCCCACTGAACTAGCATCTTGATTTCCATGTTCCACTCTCCTCAACACCGCAATTGAATTCTCAAAGTAACACGTGAAAATATTTACACAATTGTATTCATTGATTTTGGTTTGGTAGCCTATAAACAGTCATTCACTGTTTATTAGTGTCTGGTAGACAGAGGTGTCCGTAACTTAGACGAACGGATAAGAGAGGTTCCAGTGTATCTGCAATCTTCTTGTTGATATTTTATCAGTTCATCCTAGTTACCTCAGTTTATACTTTTATATATTATTAAGTATTCTCCATAGTATCTACTTTCACATTTACACACACATATATACATGTAACTCTTATTAACACTCAGCACACATGCTCGAGAGGATTATAGTAGTGTGTTTGTCAGTCTGTCTGTCTGTCTGTTAACATTCGATTTCATGAATGGCTCAGAACTAACCTTTAAACAAGTATGACCTGACCCAGTATGAGAATTTAAGTCCTTTAAATTGACTACTTTTTCAAATTTTGAGCTAGTTTCCTAGGAAATGTGGAGAAACTTCAGCTCCAAACAAGCGCAAGCTAGATGCAACAACCCTTACCTTTTGCGTACATGGTTTTACATCAGACAGCAGTCATGTGATCACTTATAGTTCACGTATTTTCTCTTAACCGCGTGTGTCCTCGGTAGTTAGAACTTAAAGTAATCTGAAAAAATCTTAGTTGTGTAATAATGCGCTGAGGGTTTGCACCCTTGGTGCTCTAGTTCTGTTCAGTCCTTCCTATTTTTCCTTTACTACTTTGTGCTTTCATTTTTCTATTTGCTATACTTAAGCTTGTCCATACTGTTTTATATTCTTGCTTGCTTTTGTGTGTCTTTTATTTTGTTTTGTTTTATGTTCTGTAATTATACTTCATTTTGGTTGAATTTGAGACTGAGTGCTGATAGGGATCTTGAGCATACTGGGAATAGTGGATAGGCCTGAGTCAGTGTATGTAATTAAGTCTCGAGATATTTTAGCTTTTTTCCCTTTGTTTTTGTTTGTAGTTTTTGCGTGATAGTTTGGTCGAGTTAGTATGGCTTTACCTGATTGTTATGTGCTACTGTAAGCTACTCATCTTGGCTTGGCTTGCTCCGAAGTAGTTAAAACTATCTCCCAGTATCCTCCAAAACTGAAGAGTGCTATTCTGGAACTCAATACAAAATTTTATGGGAATAGAAAAAAAAAACGCAGCTTCCCACTCTATAATGACCGAATGGATCACTTGAAATGTTTTGAGAATGCACTGTAAATGTGTGTGTGTGTATGTGTGTGTGTGTGTGTGTGTGTGTGCGTGTATGCGTGTATGGTGTAGCTCTGGGCCTGAGATCCTAGTTCAAGCCCCACTCTGGCAATTTTCCATTTGGTTTTTTCTTCCTCTGCCTCCCACCAGCCCCACCAGTCAACTCAGCTGTGATTAGATGCCTGGCATTTGCTGGGGTGCAAATTCAAGGTAATGAAACAGTGTTGGTGCCCACATCACTAGTTTATTTGTTACAATAAAATGAACTACTACCATAGTCAGGGCTGTTAGGGAAAAAATGTTTACGGAGCGGACAAAAGTACCAAATTTTGCACAGAGGTAGGTTTTATTGTGTACATTATGAAATTGACTGGCTCCAAATTTTTCGGCAAATATTTTGGCGTATATGGACGTGCAACTAGTAAACAAACACGAAAATTTAAAAAATAAGGCGAAATTTAATATTATAGGCTTTTGGAAGTTTAAAATTCATCATATTTCACATCTGCAAGTACATAAGTTCGTGCACTGTAGTCCAGCTTTCTTGCATTTACAACTTGTACAGCCTCGGCTATTTTTGCACCCACACTTGATTAGTTCACTGCAAGCTCTGGCAGCTTCTGGAATTGTCATCCAGAGAGGTATCCAACCACTGTGGGCATCATCAACCCATCCCCACTTGTCTGGTGAGGGTACATTCTGTATTGAGTGATGACTGGAAATCCATATACTGCTCTGGTAATAAGCTCGCTTGGCATGTTGAAGCAAGGCATCCTAAAAAATGATTTTGTTATAATATCATGTTACATTAAGCACAGAGATTCATACATTACCTGGGTTGGGGGTAAGTTTTCCATACTTCTATTTTTCTTGCAAAACAACTCCAGCCTTGCTTCATTGACTGATTTCAGGACACTACTCTTGTCATATAAAAGAATGGTGAATAGTTCCAGGAGTGAAAAAAATTCACAAGAAGCACTGACATCGCCAAATGCATTCTCCGCCATATGGAGAAAAGCTGCATTCACATGTGAAAATGCATTCCAAGTATTCCATGCTGATCTCTTGGTCTTTCCAAAAAATGTGGATGTGGTATCACATCCAGTGAATGCATGAAATGGAGGGAGACAGCGTGATTTTACTTCTCCTAAGTGAGCACAGATGGTATTAATACTGTAGTAACAAAAATGCTTCCCAGTGCCAAATGCTACCCACAAAGCTGCATTTGGATGCCGACTGATTACAGCATGGAATTGGCCAATCAAAATAACCATTACATCGGTATCGACTGTACGAACAAGTATTGTGCTTGCTCCACCTTGTAAAGAATCATTCATGTGAAGTACAATTCGGGTGTCCGCTTCTTCATGATCTGAATCAGCCATTATGTGATCACTCCCATTACATTTGACCTTGGTACCTAAAAATAATTGCAATAATAATGTTATCATGCATAATGTATTTTAATTCATGCTTACCTGATGTAATAAAAATGACTTTACCATCTGGAACCTCAATACTGGACAGACATTCGGTAAGAAAAGAAAATAACTCCTCCTTGTTTCTTGAATCCCTAAGGAAGTGCTAATCCCAAGATACTGAAGTTCCTCTATCAATTTCTTACTACGCACAAATGAATAAACTTTCAGACCAACATATAGAGGAAGAGGAGGCTCACGGACAACAGAGTGTCTGTAAAAACTATTTGCTGATTGAGTTTGTTTTTCTTGGAGTTGAAGAGTATTAATTGAGATATAGTGAGACAAGACTGTGCATTCATATGACTATATTGATTGGGTCCATATAGGATCATGGAGATAAGAAGATTTAGATTGTAAGGCACACACTCTTTCTGGCAATTTGGAGGAAACTTACAGCCAAACCGAAAGGTGTTTTCTTCCTGAAATATTTCCTGATGGATTATTTTGGCTACTGAAGCTAGTTGTAAAGTTTCAGAATTAATCTGGGAATCTAATGATGACATGTTTTGTAAAAGGGAATGCATCCCCTCTGGAAACAGCAAGATTACATTTTTTCCTTCTGATTGTTCTTGGACTCCATGCTCCTTAAAGTAATCTGTAAGCTCTTCCTTTAACCGGGTCCTGTTTGCAGAAAAGTCTACATGCAACTTCTTCAAACAGTTTTCGTAGCGATCATGAAGCTCAGTTAGTTTGAAAACATATGTACCCTCTTCCAAACTACTTTCAATATGCATTACTAGCTCAGCAAAAGCGCGTGCTTTAGCTTGCTTAACAGCAATGCTTGACTTTGATGAGGCAGATTGAGATCGGACGAAAGAACGGTAACGATTCCTATATTTGGTCAGGCAGGAAAGGTGGTATTTTCCCTCAGCTGCAACAAGGTCAATACCACCAGCTAATCTTATAAGAAGCTCACTGTCCCACATCTCACTAGCCATGTCTCTAATGGTCTTATCAATGTTAAAAGTGGTAAATTCATGCAATTCCTCGGATGTCAGATTACTACAAAAAATGCACAGCCTATGTACTTCAGAAGGCTTACGCTTATGGATCGACATGCGGAGGTAGAGTTTCCTCCTTCGGATGATCTCTTCCTTTTCTGTAGCCTCTGCTTCACACGCTCCAGTTTGGAATTGTTGAACTTCTGATGACACTGTTTGTGCCAGGATGCATTGTTCTCCACAAATGCTAAAGCTGTCCCTTGCTCACCATAGTCAACATTCACTGGCAAGGCATCGAGCTCCTTGAACTTTTCAACATTTTCCAAGAATACATTGTAGATATCAACTGTAGGCCGATCTGATGCACACTTGGTAGGGCAGCGAAGTTCTGCTGATGAAATTTCCTGACAGATTATACACAAGTTCCAATCAATGGGCTTAGACATTGTTACAGCTACAGAGAATGTGGCGAGATGAGCGGGAGGCTCGCTAAGCAAGATAGCTAAGGCACACAAACACACTCAGCTCACTTCACAGGGCAGCACAGAGACTGATAGTCGCTGCCACCAAAGTTCAGTCCAGATTCTAGCTAGCTGTTCAAAGCTAATACTAGATGCTCGAGAAAGAGTATCATAAAAGTTAGCATGTGGACAGAACTCAACTGGGAAAGGCAGAGAGAATGGTATATATATAAGAATGTGTGTGGATGGATGCATGGGAATATGACCAAATAAGTCTATACAGCTTGAATTGTCAAAGAAAGGTGTTGATGAGGACGAGGCATCCATAAATACAGTTATTCTAAAAATAGAAATAGTTCATCTGTAATAATGTGGTGATGGATTCACCACAGAGAACAGTCAGAACTAATCTAAATGTGCAGGTCCTTACTTGCAGCTGCTTGTCAATGTGCAGGTACTTACTTGCAAGTGCTGCCAGTATAGACATCTAATTTTCGCCTAATTTCGCCTTTATTATCCATATCTCCGCTTCTACAAGCTAGTTTTTTTTGGAGCCGGTCATTTTCTTGTTTAGTATGATCATATCTATCACCTGACTAAGTTTGGTGCTTTTGTTCAGCCCGTAAACATGTTGTTATTTTTTTGCCCTAAAAGACCTCACTACCAGACTCCCCCAAATTTATACCTGAATTTCCCTATACTGTAAATACATAAAAAAATGTTTACTGGAAACTCTGGTGGTAAGGTGCTTATGTGTGTGAGTGTGTGTTTGTGTGTGTGTGCAGGAGTCTTGACACATGTACATACATGAGTGTTTGTGGGTCCCTCATCTGAAATTACATGGGTGAGATCAACCAAGATGTAGTTGTGGTTATGTGGCTTATGTGATAATGTTTGTTGTGTGTTCATGATTGCCTTGGTTGGTTGGCAGTCATCAGCTATTCTTGGTGAGGGACTATTGCCTCAAAGCAGTCACTCTTGTGTTTTTATTTTGTTGTTCATTGGTGGGTGTTTTTTTGTGGGGTCATTCTACACTTGTAGATTTACTTGATTTCAATTGTGAAATTCTGAAAAAATATTCAGTAAATTTGTATTGGTATTTTGGCACTTGAATAGGGGGGAAAAAGAAGTACAGGAAACTTTTTATAGTATTGAGAACAATTCGAAAACCAACTATTCAAAGTTGGAAATGGAGCTCAAATACAGTCCATCTGCAGTAGAGTAGCTGTTGAAGCTGCTGCATGAAAACTAACTTATGATCATTAATACTAATTTACATTTGAACTAGTTCACGCCTTCATTCACTCACTAGTATTCCTATTTCTGTCTCTTGCACTAATTGCTGTTAGAATTGCTCTCTTATACTGATTGCTTTCTCTTCCTTCAGTTGTTGGTTCTCTCTCTAAAACTGTGATTTGGACTTTTCTCTCTCTATTATTTTTGGTATCATCTCTCATTTTGGAAGGTTACTACCTCTACTAGTTGTTTTGCGCTCACCGACTGCCTTTGATGTTGTTCTTGTAATTTACTATTAATAATATTTATTCGTAAATTGTATACATACACTTGAACTAATTCTGAAGGCGAGTCAAACGGCTGGAATTTACAACCCAGTCAAAGGTAGCTATCATCCAGTTTATTTAGTCATCGGTTGGGTCAAGTCGGTGGTCTACTTCAGTAGCAGTGATGCACCATAACAACCAAAGCTGTGTATAATGCTGCCATTGTGTGTGTGTGTGTATGTGGCACGAGGCAGGCAAGATGTGTTGCGTTTGTGTGTATGCTGGAAACAGTGGTTAATACAAATTGGAAATTGTGTTGGTATTATTCATTTCAAGAACTCATTGTGGAGACACGTGAATGTGTGTAAACATTGCATTATGACAGCTATTGTTGTTGTTGGCTATGATCTGCCGGTGCACTTCTCATCTTCATGTCATCAGTGTACACATCTTAGACTGAGGTGGGTACACGGATACATGGATGATTTCATCTTAGAGATGTTAACTAAAAGAGGCTACACTTTGTGTAAATTTCACTACAGTATCCGAACACCACATGCAATTACTCATTTGTTTTAACAAGGACAATACTCCAAAGTTACCCAGTGCTAATTTTATGAATATTTCTGAAATTTATGACAACTTCTGTAAGTTATTTGTGAGTAAGTAAAACATACTCTCAATTGACACATGTAAAAAGGACTTGATTACTTTTTGTTGGAATGTGGCTATGGTATTTGTATGATACCACTTGTGGGTAGTGATGGTGGATATTGTTGATTAGTATTGGTGGTCTCTCTCTTTTTTTTTTTTTTTTTGTGTGTGTGTGTGTGTTTGTGTTTGAACTAAATGCAGCATCACTACATGACACAAAAAGTTTTTAAAAAATGCAGCTGTTAGTTGTAGTATAAGAGAACTGTCATCTGCTGTATTACTCACATGTACATGTATTAACCACTTTCATAATTCTACATCTTATATTTAGAATACATTGTTTTGGTGACTTTGCAGATATATGAATGGGCAACATAGCATAGCAGTGAACATCATTTCCTGGTATCATTAATCCACCATGGAGTCAGAGAGTGTGTAGAGCATTTGGGCATGTCCTATACTTTTAGGATAACAAGGCATCATTATGTGTCCACCTTCACCATGAAATATCTTACTATAAGTAATACTATATCTTGTGCCTGATGAATATAACATCATGGATCAATGAAATGAAAACAATAGCACTGTCTAAATTCCTGGTATATTGACATGAGCATGATAGCCAATTAAATTTTTTTAATAAATTGGTCTATCCAATTGTCTTCAAATTGCACTAATAGAATACATAATCATATTTTCAACTCTTTGGACACAGGGATGCAAAGTGTGTGGGTTACCTTCGTTAAGTTAGGGGAGAGAAATAGAGAGTGGGACCACGAATTTATCTAAGTTAGTGAGCCTGCCCTAGTTCTGCTCAGAAATTGTAGCGGATTGGCAGCGCTTTTGCTAGTTCATCTCGGAACTCATCCTCATCGACTAGGGCAACTTGATGAGGGCGTAGTGGCTATGTAAGGAACTAAGGTAGGGCTTGTAGTGCTGGTAGCACCAACTTAAACACATTCCTATCACTAATTAAAGCTTGGCAACCATGAACCCAACTTGCAACGATGAATCCTGACTCTTTAAAAAGTGCATGGAAGTAATGTGTGTAGGTCACCTTATGTATGTGTGGGGCACAACCTAGACTTTAGGGACCTGGCATTTGTCTGGTAACCTGGTCTATGTGTTTGGTGCTGTGTGAGGAGCCGGACATGTTGTCTCCACTAGTATAGTCCGTGCAGGTGGATGAGTGTTCATGCATAGTTTCAGGAGGTGGGGCCTTTTCACCGACCAGGCTAGACTTAATTTAAAATAAAATTTCTTTTATTGGATATAGTTATTTATCTGTTATTTAAAACTAGCTGTCTAGTTTGATCTATAGTTATAGAGCAGATTTAAAATCAGCCAATTAAATAGCTACCAATGCTCTCCAGAGGCGTGTGGCACAGTTTATATGTTGCTTCCCGGAGCGTGATTAGACCATAGATTTTTTTTCACTGTTTTCTTCCTCTTTTTTCCTTTCCCTGCAATCTTTACTTCATTACTCACTATTTCTTTAATTCTCCCCTCCACACCCCCCCCCCCCTTATTTGCTGTTTTTGTCCTAAAGGATTGGTGTGTGTGTGTGTGTGTGTGTGTGTGTGTGTGTGTGTGTACATGCCCCCTCACTGGGCCATCACCTTGTCGTGGTGGAGGGACTTGAGTGTACCAATGAACCTCGGAGCTCTGTTACCTGGTATCTAGTATTCTGGTAGGGTCACCTGTGGTGAACAGGTCTGAGGGGAGGTTCCAGACTAAGCATGGTCCAACCCAGCACACTGGAGTAGTTTTGTTGGCAAAATTGCAAGTTATAATATACTTGCTTAGTTTGGATGATATTCAATTTAGAAAGCTTGCAGCAATTTGATTTATTATCATAAATACCATTGTATTGTTGTTGTTGTTTTTCTTTTTTTCTTTTATGTTGTACCCAATGATTCATACTTTACTGTGCACATATATATCGGCTATTAAAAATGAATGATAACGTTTGAAAATAATAAATTATTTTACATAAAAACTAGAATGATTCTTAAAAAAAAAGCTCGGCATAGACAGTTCAGAAGTGAATGGAAAAGTACATAGTGGAATCTGTGAATTTCTGTAATCACTGATGACTTCAGGCAAGACAACTTCAGAGTGGACTGCACTACATAACATAAAACATAAAATGTCGGTAAAATTTAATACATAATAGTTAGATGTATAATATTTATTGCACCCAGAACATTTTTACCTGAATATTTCTGCAATACCCCAATATTAAACAATTGCCATTAAATGCTTTACTACATTACTGTACATATGTACATAGTGTGTGAAGTCAATGAATATTAAATACATGTATAACCAGTTATAAATAAACACATTACTATTAGTTGCATGAATGGAATATTTACTTGTATGCTCAACCAAGCAGTGAAGTAAGTATATTAGAATGTTTGAAGAACGTAACAACAAGAGTATACTGCATAAATCTGTAAAATTCTACGTGATCAGGTATTGTAGACATATTATTATTATATTTAGAGATAATCACTGACCAAAAAACACAAAAAAGTTAAAAAACCAAATATTTCAGCTACGGACTGTAGCCTTCATCAGTGGTAATGATTCAAAAATAAAATAACTAGTTACTATGACAGGTGAAAGCCTAAGGGTGGTACATGTTAAAGCACTTGGTTGGTAACCATGAGTCCTGAGGGTTAGCCTTTCTTTTCCATTCATTGACTTCACTTATACTGCCTTTCTTTTCCAAGCACGCTTCCCACTTGAAACATTGCAATAGCCTACGGACAAGTTTATAAAACATATCCATATTGAAATATCAGAAAAGCTACACACCATAGCTATGGGAGAATATCATGATCCGTATCAAGCATTTAACATACATACACACACACACACACACATTATATATAATATAATACTTATAGCACGAGTCTGAGAGTGTGATAAGTGATTTATTGCTGCTTTGCTATTTTTTCTCAACTGGTTACAATACAATTTTCTTTGAATTTACTTGCTATGCGCGTGCTACTTCGAGAGTTCAATAACAAGCGTACAATATGGAAGAATATAGAACACTCGCATGATGTGGAAATATTTAAGAAAAAATAAGGCTGCAATATATATATATAATTCCGTAATGTGATGTTTCACCATAAATCATGTCTAATGCTGTTGGAGGAGGGAGGGAGGGAAGGGGGGGGGGAGGGGGCAGTTAATAACTACTGACTATTCAATTCAATCACAAGGAAGGTATTTCCAACAGAGGAAATATAATTTTAATTTTTGGAATGAATATTTCATGACAACAGCCACATACTGTTTTGGATAATTATTTTTGACCGTCTATAGGAAAAGTGGGCACAGCGCGGCACGCATAAACGTCAGGAAAAATCGATTTAATTCTTAAAAATGTATTAAATAAGCCTATGGAAGGTAATGATTAGGGTGCATATATCGACAACGGCTGAAGCAACGGCTTTAAAATTCAGAGAGCTCATTGTACTGATGAGGACGAATGTGTAAGTGCACACAATTTGTTTTGATAGGGCCCGTGTCATGCCCAATTTTCCTGTAGACGGTCACATTTAATGAGTTGTCACGCATTCAGCTGCTGCGGTCACTTAGCAGGATTTCATACAAGTTTTTTTTTATCATTTGGTGCGTGTTTGTGTGTGTGTTTGTGTATGTGTTTTTGTGTGTGTGTGGGGGGGGGGGGGACCTCCCTCTCCCCCATGTATGAAACGAAATCACACATAACATACACTTACTAGCAGAATACTTTTTTACCAGCAGAATTAAGTAAAGCGACAGTAAAAATTTCTCCTACCTACACAACTTCTCCCATCCAGTGCAAAATGTCTAAGCTGTAAAAATGTCCACGGGCATGTAAATCACTTGGTTGCTCACACACAGAATTTCCTAAAAATCTTTCATATACATGTCTGACAGTTGAATAGATGGAATTAAATGTGATTATGGACCATACACTTTACAAAAGAGGGCTATATTGGGGGTATTCTGATTATAAGGGGCTGAACTTATATTGGGGGGAGGGAATTCCGTCCCAGTGCCCCAGAGTGAATAGAATCAAAAGAGCGATGAAAGTCCAAGTCCACATTGTCAGCTCATTCTTTTACACTCCTATTAATTTAATAACACGTAAAAGTACCATCTTATCTCTATGTGTTATTTCTGGCTTAAACAAACAAACCATAATCACACTTTCAAAAACAAATATCTACATACTCAAAATGAAGCACACCACTGAACCACACCTACACACTACGTGCAAATGTTTGGCAGTATGTTAGCAAGTGGCAAGTAGAGCTCAATCAAGATAAACTTCAAGAATGTACACATGTAGTGAGGATTTTTCGTGACAAATGTGGAGAACACACATAGCAAGACATGATCAAAACTATTTAACCCTTTCATTCCGGGAGTAGCATTGACGATTAAAAAAAAAAAATTGTTACAGTGAGCTAGAACCTCAAAATTCAGATTATAGGTGCCCAAGGCATTACAGAAGCTTCCAAAATAGTTTTCACCCAAAAAAAAATTTTAAAGTGCTTTTTGAGTTACCTGAAATCAACAACCTCACGATAAAAATTAAGTTCGGAACGAAAGAGTTGCAAGGTATTTAGCAATATATCATGACACAACTAAACATATGTATGTACTATTGGCAATACTGCTGGATAGACAGCAATTATATAGTGCAACTACTGGTTCTTGATGTACACCTCATGCCAATCTATAAATGAGCAAGATCAACATGAGGAGACCAATATGGTTGCCCATAACTTACTTCAATGTGCTGTTCTTGCTCATCTGCCAGATGGACCACAGCAATCCTAGTACACAAATAAAATAAAGTACCAATGAAAAAAGTTAGTGATCATGGCATTACCTGAATAATTTATGTACAAAATTCAAGAATGGACAAAATTTACATTAAAAAAAAAAATCTATACTACATATGTATGTATACTGCATATTAGGCCTCATGGAAAAAATTAGACTGAGGGAGAATGCATCTTTAATGCTTTACAACCAAGGTATTCATACAGAGGGATAGTGTCGTCATGTTAGGCAATTTAGCCGATATACTGGTAGCCGATATTTTCAGGTAGATACGGACAATCAATATGATGTGAATTAGTCAAACCATGACATAAAATAATTATTGTTGAGGACCGAAACTTGAGGAATACGGGGCAGTCATCAGACAATACGCCCGGAGGTTGCCATGGTTCAACAATTTCATGTACTATGAGGGGGGGCCCAGGGGATCCCACCCAAGCCAACGTTACCCCCTCCCCCCAAACTGAAGTGCTCTCTAATAGAATTAGTAAAAGTGTCCCCCTCCAAAGCCCAAGATCTCCCCTCCCACCCCCAAAGCACAAGATTTCCCCTCCCTAAAAATCTTTTTGAACGAATCCTGTATGAATCCCTTTTTAAGTAATACAAATACGTGTAGTTCAATAGGAACTGTTTGAATTCTTGAAATGGTAAAACATGTGGTAATATTCCGCAGTACACAGGGATCAAGTTTGTGGTGGGTTATTGCACCCCCTTGAGCAAATTTTTTACGGTTATTGCGTCTCCGTAAGGCAAACAATAAAAAGTTTAATATTGGACACCACCAGAATATCACGTGTTGTTTGGCACATTAGCACTCACATGTCACGTCACTTGTAATGGTAAAAAAATGTTGGTTAAGTAGCGGCATAACACACTTTTTGAACTGCGGGGCAAAAACATTGTTTCTAAGGACGACGCACGTGGTACAAGATAGATACGGAATAGATAAGCCTGTCAGGTAACTCACTCGTTTCCGGTTATAACCAAAAAACACAGCGCATAAGCCCACACTTTTCTATTGCATATGTTATAATCATACTGGCACTCGTGCTAATATATGGTCCAAACAATTTGTGCTATTCTGCAGTTACCCAATGATTATATTGAATTAGCTAATGGTAATAGATTATTGTACTCTAGTTATAGCCCAGCAGTAGTACCTTGGAAGAATTAGTTCACTGTCTTCAGCAGTCATTCCTCCTTTTCAACTGTGAATCAGCACCATCTACTTCATCATTGGCATTGGCCTCTGCAATGAAGCTATTACCACTCTAGAAGTGCCACGCTGCATTAATATATAATATATTCCCTCATAGCACTATAACAAAACAATAAGAACAGCAGAGAAATATATCCATTGCCTGGGAGAGAACTATTGGTGAATAGCATTTGTAATTTATGGTTGCTTCAGAGTTGGGGTTGATTATGATTACAATCGTAATCGATAAGTTATTGCATAATCTTTTGTTGTAACAATCCCTATTTTTCTGACAAATAATCATAATTATATATAATCATAATCAACGTTTCACAATCATACTGTAATCATAATAATCATGTTACCATAACCAACCCCCAAGTGTGGTTGTTACAAAGGTAAAATTATATTTCATTTAATTACGCCAGTGTTAATCTTTCTGGTCTAAATATAGGGGGAAACCCTGATCTGAAACATGCACTGGCCTTACAGTTACTGACTGTGCTCCTTTTAACGACGCACCATACTCGTATGAAAGTCACCACATGAAAAATGTGATTATTGCCATTATTTATGCGACATAACCTAATCTAAAATGGCATGGGCGTGGTTTTGCTGCCTCTTGCTAGTTTTTAGCACTTTGCTAGCTCTTTTTTTGCTAGCTTGTAGCACTTGTTTGGAGGGAGCGACATGAATGTGCTGAACCACACACAGTGCAGGGTTTCATCCAGGGGAGGGAGGAGGGGGTATCCCCCCCACTTATTTTACCTACTCAGAATGAAACTGTTTACAGCACAGCATCAAAATTACCTTGGTCAAGTGCTGGCCCTTCTATAGATATAGCCATTAGTTTTGATAGTGAAGAAAATTGAAGCCTATTTTGAAAACAATTCTGATTTCTACTGTCGCTATGATTTGGATAGCAAAAAGTATTACCAGTACTTAAAATTATTACTTACTCCACTTTAATTTCGACCCCCCCAAGACAAAAAATTTCTGGATGAAACCCTGCAGTGTACTGCAAATCCTCCAAGAAAACTCTCCTACCCATGGCAGATTCATAGTGTCTGTTCCAAAATTGGAATAATGGATAATGAACCCCGCCCGCGGGCGCTAGCTTATTTGGGTTGTAACTTACAATAATGTTTGTATGAATACAACGGTAGGCAGAAAAGTGATTCACACATTCGTCTATCCCGAGGTCTATCCCCACAAGTTTATTTGAGCACTACTATACACGCCTACATTTTCAAGAAGGATCTTCATAAAATCGGTAAAGGGTAGATTGAATTACATATTTCTTAATAGGGTAAAAGGTTTCTGACGTTATCACGTGAGAAAGCTCACTTGCTAATACTGTGTACGTAAGGAATTTGGCGGTTCATTTGATCTAAAAGGTCTACTATTACTATTCACATTCAAAATGTGCCAATTGGTACCGTTACCACGAAATGCTGCAAGTAAGTGAGGTGGGGAAAGGAGAAGTCATTGTTTTATAGGTGTAGCTAAACTAGTGGCAGGCATTGGACGGCATAAATATTAATTTATAGGGAAGGGGTGGTGGTAGGGCTAGGTATAAGAAATACAGTATTTCTGCCAGCAGCTAGCAGCTGTGTTTAATTGATATAGCAGACAAGAATTTTAATGTTGATATTATGAAACCCATTGTGTATGAGTTATTTATAGACCCTTTACCTAAGCTTTTGAGACCCAAGGCGAACTATATTCTGGTGTTGCCGACCCTTACCTTTTTAAATATTGTGCCTGGGTGGAGGAAAGGGTCTGGGGACTCAAGTACCAATGATCAGATTCTGGTGCTAACCACCAATTTAAAACATTCACCACAGTGGTTGTATACTTCGTCTCAATAACGGTTGAAGAGATTTCACCATAACTTACCAGCCAGATAGTTTGATAAAAGTAACCTGAAGCTGTACAACGGTAGTGACAGTCTATTGCTAAAGGTTTGCCATTTCTAGAGCTAGTACGTATGAAGTTGTCCACAGACCCTGATAATCCAATTGGCTATACATTATATGTATGTGTTAGTATTTTGAACTGAACTCACCCCCAGAACGGCTCCCTTGACAGATTCATTGAATCTTTTTTTTTTGTTTCATAGAGACTAGGTCAATTCAACTAGATCTTGTGTACAAGGGTAAATTCTTACCATGCAATACAAGCGCCTTCTGATATCAAGTTTCTTGAATAATAGACCGCAAGACTACCAGAGTGTCCACAGTTGGGCTTAATTAGTGCATGCGCAAAAACTTATTTCAAACTGGTTTGGTACTAGAGTCCCCAGACCCTTTCCTCCTCCCCCGCACCATATTAAAAGTAGGTAAAGTGTCGGCAACACCAGACTATAGTATGTCCACGTTGAGTTGGCGCGACCACAAATGTGGCAAAAGAGGAATGCACTTGGCGAAACCGGAGACCTCTTCCGCGGCTGTATTCAATATATGCCCAGTTATAACTAATCACTCGTAGTTTATAGTTTGTACGAGCTTCTAGTTGTGCGCTAAAACTGGTTGAAGGTTGCGGAGGGTTATCTGGAGCTACAAAGCTTAGAGGAAAGAAGCACAGGACCGCGGCTGAAAGCCTCCTCAAGTAAGTCTGATTGTTGTGTGCTTAAGCGTGTATTTAAACTATTCTTACTTTCTTGGTGTGACGAATTTCTGAAGTACTCAGCAGTAATGTGAAGAATCCAGCACATCACCTACACTTTAGCTATGGCCACACACATTCCAGTATTACTTTGTCCTTCACACTGAATCATTCATATCATTTTATTCATGATTTTACTATATTTTCTATCTACTTGTTAAATTTCAACTTTTTTTTTTAATTATACAAAAAAAATTGACAATTAATATAATTTTATAATGACATGTACAATATATAATAATATTATATAATTTCATGATGACATGAAATTGTGGTAGATACAAGCAGCAGTTGAATTTGGAGGGTGGTAAATAGCATCACCATAACCATAGAGAACTGTACCTATATAGACATGAAGAGTAATGGACAGCTAAAGCATAAATAGTGGCATATAGAGTCTATGATGAATTGTATATCTTATTTTCTTGGTCAGCAAACAGTAAATTGGCTGAGTTTCTAAATAAATAGGCCCTATTTAAACAGGTAAGAAGATCTGAGTGGACAAACAACCCGTGATACAAACGTACCTCACATTGTAGCTTGCTCTTGTTAAGTAGCCTTGAATAGCAACAAATTCCTGAGCCTAAAATGAACCAGAATGTCAAGCAGAAGGGTAGAAACGAAGTCACCAAACTACGACTGCTTTTTGTTTACAATTGTCTCTGAGATACTGCGCACGTGTTTGGCCCGGTTTGAGCGCGTGACTAAATCCCGCCGCGTGTAGCGCGGGAAACGTGTGGTTTTATTTATTCCCATAGACTTTTCTATTGAGTTTTGAAACTGCACTTTCCCGCTAGCTCAGAAGTTTTTAAAGGGAATTTTCTGGACCGCTTCGGCACGAGCTTTCGAATGGTACAAACCCCGGAAGCGTAGCTACTTCCGTTCAAAAGTTATTAACGGTTTTTACCGCGCCAACTCAACTTGGACATACTGTAGGTGAACTAACACAGTATCAGAGTTCCAAGCAATCTGCACTACATAGCACAAATTAGAAACTAAAATAATATCATTTGCAGCACTGTGCCGGTCTCACAAAAAAGGTGAATGATCTCGATATTAGACTAACTCAATTTGGAATTGTAAAATTCTATATTCTATGAAGCAGTTGTAAGTAGCAGCAATTTTGACCAGTAATTGTAAAATATTTGCAAGTTATTCTTTTTTGATTTGCAGTTGTGAGGTTATTCAGTACTTTTTTCTCTAATGAAATAATATTGATTAAGAAATATTGGTATACCATTGGGAGTTGTTGTGTATTTTAAAATTTGTAGGGTATTTATATGAGCAGTGGAGGTAATGTGACTTTGCTGAAATTGGTATTTCCCTGCAAGAAGTGATGTGGCATCCCTTATTTTTTTAACCCCTCCCTCTTTCTCCCCAATAATTTTATTGTACTGAATAAATAGTATTATTTAGTTTTGTTTCCGTTAGAGGAATATTTCTCCACCTGTTGTGCTGAGCTAGAAATACCTCTTTTAGTAGAGGGTTAAGCATATGTATAACAATTTGTATGTAGGGTGATGTTAACATTTTTGGGGCCTACCATGGAAACGGTAAAAGGTTTATTGTGCTTAGGGTAAAGGGTGTGTAATGGATTTCATGTTGGTAATTTGGTAAAGGGTTAATGAAATGGGTTGGCAGAGATGAGATTCTGAGTTATTTTCTTGCTGAACTTATTGGTGTTTACTTTAAGAGAGAGAGTTTTGAGTGCTTTAAGTTTGTACATCCACTGAGTCTGTAGTACTATTTTAACTGTTATTAACCCTCAGCGCGCATGCGCAAGAGGGTTACAGTAGTCCTAGTGTCATTCATTCATTCATTCTGTCACTCTGTCTGTCAACAGGCACTTCTGGAAGGTAGGAACCAGCCAGGCTTTGAAAGCGGCATCAAACAGCAGTATTTCACGAAGTAAGTTCAGTTAATATGCCAGAATTTTGATTTTGGACTTCATTTTCCAGAAAAAAGCGAGTCTTTCCAGAGCCGTGCGATCGTAGGCTTACAGCGGGAACCGCCCCTTAAAAAACTTACTTGTCACGTGAGCCAGCTTGCGTTGAAAATCAACTTTTAAATAGCTAACAATTACATGCATTCAGCGTGAGGTGCTGCGTTGCGTAGTCGTTGAGTGAGCAAGTAACTAATCTAGTAGTCTCTGGTTCGAATCCTAGTTGACGCTATTTTTTTTTTTTCATCTTTTTTTTTCATCCTTTTTTTTTTTTTTTCCCCTTTTGTCTTCTTGCCTTATTTTTCTTTATTTTCCTCTTTCTTCCTACTGATTTTATTTCTTTCCTACCTTTTCCTCTTCATGTACTGTTTTTCATTCTTTCTTCTTCCTTTTTCTTTTCTTCCTACCTTTTTTCATTCATTCCTCTTTCTTTTGTCCCTCTTCATTGTCTTTTTCTCTTTCCTGCCTCTTTTCATGCCACTTCTCTTTCTTTTTTTTGTTTCTACACTTTTCCTTTGCTATTATTTTCTTTATCATACTAGCTAACTAGCGCTGAGGGTTTGCACTTCAGTGCTCTAGTTTTATTATCATGAACCTTTTTAAAGTCATGTGTAACTTGTGCATGTCAGTCTGGAACCGAGGGGGGTCAACAAACTACAAGTCATTTTAATAGACTCACTATATTGATGTCCCCTTACCACAAATCACACAAGCTTGTGTCTGGTTGATGGTGTCCATTACTCAGAACACAGAGAGGCTCGAGTATACTGCTAATCATTTTCTAGAATGAACCCTTTACCTATTTATCCTAATGCCATTAATGTCCTCGCTGTACATGCATAATCTAGGGGTTCCTTTAATGCTGCAAATAACGGACCAGAGTCTATCTGATGTTATACCCTTTCACCATGAATTTGAAAGGACATTTATAATTTTGGCCTGACATGTACTTATGAAAGTACATACCACAATAGCTAGTGCCAAAATTTATCTGACATGATCTTCCAATTTGAATTTGATCAGGTACTTAAGAATTAGACCAAAATTTGATGTCAAAGTGTTTCTGTTCCCATAGTATACATAACCTTTCATTTTTTATTGGACAATGATAATAGTTAATATTAATTTAGTAACCGTTTTCATGTGTGTATGCAGGTAAAAGGTTTTGTATCAAGGCGTAATCTATACACAAGCTTCAAAGGACTTGCTAAGTAAGTTTTATATAAGTGTAATAGGGAATGTAAATTCACTCCATAAATGTCTGGAAATGCCAGAAATTGTCCGACCCATCCCATCGTCCCCGGGACCTTGGGGTTCCATGGGATGTCCATCTATTCCACCTTTACATACATGTGTGTCTGGGATGGGAAAGACAGTGGGACAGACATGTATCTATAGGTGGGATAGATAGGAGTGAATTAAATTTGCAATATCAAAAAGTACTATCTGTAATGAGGTAAAGGGTTCCCTTGCTTCACACTGTAACTCAGGATTGGTTTACCACGTCCAGTCCTTAAGTTTACTAAGGGGGGCTTATGTTTTAAGTGTTCTGAGGCAAAATCGTGAGTTCTTCAACCCTTTTACTGGCAGGTGACTGACCACCAATTCGGTAAAGAATGGACACATATTTTTAAAAACTTTTTTCCAGTAAAGATTTATACCAATACAAACAACTCCGAAGCAAACTGAGCTATTTAGAAAATGCCTGCAATATCTCCAGACTGATGTTTGAAAAAAAAAATTTAGGAAAATATTTGGTGCTTACGCCTTTTTTATTTTATGAAGTACTACTTCATGTCAGAGAAACTGTATTAAAAACAACAACTGTGTCGCCATTCTAGTGAATAATCGTAATTGTCAAGCGAACCACGGCGCCATGTGGCGTTTGAAACTGAGGTGGTAGTGGACGTTATATTCCCATTTAGGTACTGCCATATAGAGTGATAGTGAAAATAGAAGTTAATATAATACAATATATATAAGGGGCTTTATTTTTTTATTTTTTTATTTTTTTGTGGGCTGCACAGTTAGTTGACGTAGACATGTTGCCTGTAGTAATATTTTGTAATAATTTATCAAATATGGAAGTTAATGTGTTCAATGTTCTTTATGTTTAGATGAAGCTGAGTGAATAGAGATTGTCTTAAAGGTGTGTCTGTGATGGATGATTGAAGAACTCTACATCACTGAGGGAGTGAACTGTCATCATTGGACCTAAACATACAAACATACAATTTTTGTGTCATCTCATACCCGTATTGTATGTGAAATAATATTTACTGTATTATACCTGAATATAATCACATGGCGTTACAGTACACTTTATATTGGCGAAGAATTACACCCCATAGGGTGTGTTTTGGTGTTCATATACACTGTAGGAGTGTAGTGTAACACTCCTATGAGTGTGATAGGGGTGTAATGGTACACCCTATTTGGTATACTAGGAGGGTGTTTGAAGGGTGTAACGGGACACTAATTTGGGGGTGTATCAATACACCCCATGGGGTGTAGTACAGACAGTGTAGTTGGAACACCAAAAGAGGTGTAATGTAACACCTCGTTTTTTACAGTGCATGTAGGACTCTATCAGCTCCAGCATCTTCTGAGCTAGATTTCTTCACCACAGCTGCACGTATTAATTTGTTTTATGTATATATTAGGCTAGTTATACCTGGTAATTACCAGCAAGTCCAAGTTGGGATTGCCTTGGAGGGATTATCTCGCTCACTCCTAGTCTATTAGTCTCAGTTTGTAGCAACTGCAGGACAATACTAGACGACAATCCGTAGAGTCTCCTTCGTTTAGAAGCGAGAGGTAACGGTGCTAGGCAGAGAATGCAGTTAGAGTCCACAGTCTATGCAAATCGTGCTCTTCACGAATTGCCTATTCATAAGTGTGTAAGGAAAATCGCTGTTCAATTGAAATAGCGCGGGGAAAGTGAAACAGGAGGGAAAATGAAATTGCTCAGGGAAAGTGAAATTACATCGTAAAAGAGAAATAGAAGGGAAAGTGAAATTCCACATGGAAAGTGAAAATTGTACAGGGAAAGTGAAGCAGCTGGGTAGCTAAATGATATGCATACTTTCATAAGGGTGCATTGCTGCTTGGAAATGTATAGTTCAAATAATTTCTAGATGGAGACTGTGGGTTTTAACTGATTTGAGGATTAATGAAACCGAAACATCTTGTCATCATAATTATAAGTTCAGGAAATTTATTATATAATGCACATTTAACATAGACTATAAGTATTAACCTAGTAAATATGAATTTATACAGTATTATAGTTAGAGTCTATGTCATTCCTAATGCAGAATTCTACTTGTACTAGACAGAATTTAGTTTAGCAGATCTAGAGGAGCCAGTGGTTGAAAAAGTAGTTCTTAGGAAGCTTATACTGTAATGTAGCGATAGTAAGAAAATGATACAGTGTAGAAACAGATACCAATTTAAATAACCTCGTGTACTATATTATTGAGTGTGACAGTATAGGTTCCAATTATACAAGAATCTCAACATCATGCCTTTCGCTATAGTTATAAATTACTTCATTATTTTTATTTCAGATTGCAATAACATTATTTTGTTCTGCTGTCTACATACCAGCCAAGGTATAATAATAATGTTATATTCTATTGATTGGTGATAGGTGTTTCAGGGATTTCTTTGCAATTAAAAATTTCAGGCATTGCTAATCATCTTTATTATGTATTGTACAGGGCCTAATACCTATTGCCACCTAGGAAACACATTGAAGTAAAAAGAATGTGACTTAGGTCAATATGTTTTGCCAATCACCTGAGTTCAGAGTTCTCATGTTGGTTTAGCACATCCCACCAGGATTTACAAGTGTTTATTGCACATGAAACTCATTAACCTTCAGCATGCATGTGCAAAAAGAGTTATAGTAGTTTTCCTTGTCTGTGCCTTAACATACAGTTGAGGTCAAGGTTTATATGACATATAAATGCTCCCCTATAAAATTATTATTTCCAGTAACTTTTCTTGGGTTCATTAGAAGTCCAAAATCTGTATTTTTTTTTATTTAGCTCTTCTTGAACCCAGTCTTCTATATTTCCCATCAGTTTTTCTTGTGCTGTTTGGCTGCTCTGTGCACTCATTTTCTAGCTCTTATAAACTCCTTAACAATTCCTTTCCGCTAATCATTTCTCTTAAGTATACTGCACAATTTGAAATTAAGACATATATTATATTCCAAACTCATTAGTATATACTTCACTGAAATTATAATACAAATTCAGACAAGGAACAACAAATACTAAATAGCTAAACATATTTCATATTGTAATAAAAGAAAATAAACTTGAAGTATATGAAATTGCTAAAAAAAATGTAAAAAAAATGTAATTTGATATGTAACAAATTAAAAAGTTTGTAACCAAATAAACGTAACAATGATAAATAATACAGCTAAGGTGTGATAAAACATGAATTATAAAGTCATTATCAACAAGGTTGCTGAATTTAAGCATCTATATAAATACACAATAAATTTTCATAATATCAAATATAAAACCTGTTATGCTATGACCTAACTCTCTGACAAAACACTGAGACAATATCTTTTCAATATAGCTAATCAGAATTATTAGACTCTTTCTGAGCTAATTAATCAGTGCTAAAATTGCTACTTAATGCAATTTTTCTCATTTAAACAAGGAGGAGTCTCATCAGAACTTCCAGCAATTTAATTAGGCATTCCTGGTAGCTAACTTGTGGCATAAAAACTAAAAAGAGGCCAGATTATTGAAATGCTGCTAAGTCTGGCATCATATTTATGTATGAAGCTGATAGTAAACAGAGCCAAATATTAAGTTTTAATAATGTTCTACACAGCAAATATTTGACAAATATAAAGTAAGACTAAATACTACAACCAAAAAAGTAATGTACTTAGGATCTTACAAATTAGATTCATTGCTTCTGTACTCCAGTGATGTATTAGTTGCTTTCCTTCCAACATTCCTGGAAGTCTTAATAGCGTTTGTATTCAGGTCAGTATTTGGTTGAACAAGTTTTCCATATTCTTCTTTATTCCCATGATTAAGGGCACTATAATTTAACTCTGAATGACCAGAGCATTCCAATGATGAGTAATTGCTGGAGTCACTATAAGTTCGCTTAGTTTGATTTAGTTCCATTCTCCAAAAAAAAAAGATAAATAAAAATTAATGACAAAATTTGTGAATATGATGGTGAAGTTCATATTTTAATGATGTTATGCATTCATAGTTTTCATCTAATTAATTGTATTACATTAAAAATTTTCATCTAATTAATTGCATTACATTTAAAGATTTTCATCTAATTAATTGCATTACATTTAAAGATTTTCATCTAATTAATTGCATTACATTTAAAGATTTTCATCTAATTAATTGCATTACATTTAAATTTTCTCATCTAATTCATTGCATTATAATAAAAAAATTTCATCTAATTATTTGCATTACATTTAAATTTTCTCATCTAATTCATTGCATTATATAAACATCTAATTAATTGCATCACATAAAAAATTTTCATCTAATTATTTGCACTGATTTTAGACTGTTTGACACCACTGATTTATACCACTGCTAAATAAAACACTAGAAAAATGTAAAAATCACTTACCATTTGTTTCTCATGTCTTTCATTCCGTGCATTTTCTTTCTTTCCTCTGACACTATATTTTCGAATTACAGATGATATTCCTTTATAATTTATATTAGTTTCCTGTGCATAAATAATAATATATATTATTACGTATATATAATACTTATTACATGAGCCAAGTGTGGTATGGTGAAAATTTTCATGAACAGACTGCTGTATTCATGAGCCAGAAAAAGTGAAATAAAGCTACTGAGAGATAAACTGAAAGTAAAATGTCCTGCCATATCACACTGACCCGCTAGATATCATCTTACAAGATTTGGTAATTTAGCTGGTAAGTTGACTATAAGATTCTGAGTGCTAGCTATATGGGCTCTTCACACCTCCATGTGATATTTAGCAGCTGCTTTGACCTGGTGAGATAAGTTTGTTTTTGTGCTGTAAAGTTAACTAGGCTTTAGCTTTAACTAATACTAGCTTATTTAAGGGTACTGAGCTTAATCAATTCTGTATGTGATAATACCTGTGCATATGATATCTTAAGTTATCACATGAGTCGTAAAAATACTATTGTGAAGACATCTAATACAGAATAAATAAATATATTTACATATACCATAGTTGCTGCGGTAGCCATGGATTAAAAATGTTATTCCCCTATTAATTTTCCTCTGGCATTGTATATTTCCCCTGCTCCGTGTGATTTTGTACTGGTTCAATAATCAGCTATAATTCTGACATTTCTACACGGCAAAGGGAAAGTTTTGTTTCACACAGTATAATTCTAAAGTTTAGCTAGTTGGCTACAATAATGTAGCTAGCTACGTTCATCTTTTACACTTTAAGAGAATATAAAACGGATGAAGTAAGGGCATAAGTATGTACATATACATAAGAACAAAGACAAACAATAAAAAGGCTATGTGTTTCGTATTCAGTGTTAATGGATAAGACATAAAGTGTTCAAATTTTTTTCAGTTAGGTGAGTATTAGTAGAAGTTGGAATAGTGGTAATGTTGATACTGCAAGTATGTAAATTACTGCAAGATTATAATGCCAGGAATAGAGGTGCTTGACAATTGTGAATGCTGGCTAATTTGTATTTCTGTTCATCTTGTACTGGTCGTTCGGGTGGCTCAAAATGTTCAAGACTCCTAGATGCTGTTTTTAATTTCGTCTTTCGTGATTACTCAAAGCTTACCCAGTGTCCTGTGCCCTGTTCTCTTCTGTATTATATTCTTCTACCCTGCATCAAAATTTGAGTAGTGGAGGTAGCTCTCAAACTATGGGTTGATAATTGCTCCTTCAATATCTGCCAACAATGGCAGCTTTATTAGATGATATGGAATATGGAACTACAGCAGAAGAACTAGAGGAAGAAGTATGACCTAAAGTTGCATTTGTAAGCAGGTGGATATCGGTATCTCCATTAATAAATGCCATTATTTACTCACAAAAATACTCCATTATCATTGAGTGAAAATAATAGTGAAACTATGGTATAAACAATTAACCCATAGCAATGTCAGGATTATCGTCCGATAACAGCACCTCACTCTCGAGCACATCTCTTGCCAAACATGTTCCAAACTTAGATAAAATACTAATTAGTCCGTTTTAATAAGATGTATGCCCTCACTTTTAAAGCATAGGTCTTCTACATAGATAGATACCTTGCTCACAATGAAGTAAATGTTTTAATTTATACAGCTAAGTCATAATACTAACTGGTATTAATTTGTTTAAATTAATATATTTACATAATATACATGTATATTATTATACATAATGCATATGTATATAATATATATATATATAATATATACACATATATAATATAGCCGTTACTGATGAGCATAGCTAAAGGCAAAAGAATGTCCAGGTAAACATTTTTTTATTGTTTGAATGGTGTGAAATGGTTGTGTTCCACTTTCAATGCAGAACAAAGTTGGCTATTGTCATTCCAGGGAATTGGATTGATGATTAGATGAAACATTACAGAATTGCATCTGTAACTACCAGTGGTTGATAGATTTATATGGTTCACTCACAGAACAACTAACTAGCTGTTAATATACACAGAGTGTGAACCCTCAGCATTAGTTTAACAAACTGCAAAAGAAGTCACTACTATTGAAAAACAAAGGTCTTAAATTTTCAGCTTACAACAATAGTTTTATCAAGTTCTGACCCTTCATAAAAAAAAAACTAGATTGAAACTTTCTCACCGAAGGGGGGTCTGGAAAAAAGCAAAGAAAAAATGTAGAGTCTCACTCAACAGTATAGGAAAAAATGTGAAAGTCTTGGAAGTCGATGGTTGTCGTAGCTCAGTGGTTATAGCACTGGTGGCTAAAGCCAGTGGCCCTGGGTTAGAATCTTCGGCGACAACTAAGATTTTTTCAAATTTTTCCTTTGCTTTTTTCCAGACCCCTTTATGTGAGAAAGTTTCAATCTAATAATAGTTTTGTTCTATTTAGAAATATAAATTTTAACCATGGCATTTAACATTAGCCTGCTTGCAGCTTTAGGATCCTTAAGGAATTTCAAGGGGCTTTTCAAGGGCATGAGGTTTAGAATCAGCCATTCTACTCTCCTCGGACTGATCTACACTTTCTACAGCTCTATAAAAAGTGGATCTCAAGGATAGCAGCAGCCTCAGCAAGTTTGAAACTAGGGTTGCAGGCCTAGCTGGTGCTGTAGTTAGAAGTGTAGTACTTTGATCCTTAATCTCATGAAATTTATGCCAAATGATCAATGCAACTAAATTCGAAAAATTATGTCTTGCTTTATGATTATAATCATAATTGTTCACAAATAACTCTGTAAAAATGGATATATCTTGGAACAATGAATTGTTACTTATTCCTGTCTGAGCTAATCAAAGTAAATACATTTGCATAAACTATCAAAGTAGTGTTGCAACTTCAACTATTTATGTCCAGCCTCTATAACAATAAAATAGTGCATCCTGGTGGTATGATTGCCATCTGCAGTTTGCATAGTGCATAATAAAAAATGAATCTGTTCGTAATAATCAACGTGAGGATATTGCTCTAATAAAAGCATTTTTATGTGGACTCATCATACCCGTAGCCAGAGGTTCTCATTGGGGGTTCAGATTTTAAGACGCAAAAAGCCACACTTACTTTTGTTTCCTGGTTAATTCTTCTACAATACTAAAAACAAAAGATAAGTGCACTAAAGCTTATAATTTGTTCTAGGTATTCTACTTCAAAACTATAATCTGTTGATATTCGAGAGAAAAGCGGTATTATTCTAGTGTAACCAAAACAGTGCACCATTAATACGCCTTGTGTAAACTGCCCGTTCAAAATGTATTGGAAAAATCGCTATAACTAAGTGTAATAGTACGGCGCGTAAGTTGCCCATTAAAAAATGAATGGGAAAAATCGCTGTTCAATTGAAATCGCACGGGGAAAGTGAAATAGCACGTAACTAATTGAAATACCTCGGTAACTAAGTGGAAACTAAGTGAAATACCTCGGTAGCAGTACGGGTGAGTGCGCACGCGTAGAGCGTTAACCTTGGAAATGTACAGTTCGAGTAGTTTCTAGTAGGACAATGTGCAAGAGACTTTTTAAAAAGCTGGCCTACTATTAGCGAGTGATAGCACGGATAACCTGTGCTATTAAGGATCAATAACACTCGTAAAGCAATTGAAATAACATTCGGCTTCGCCTCGTGCTATTAATCCCGAATAGCACGGTTACCCGTGCTATTACTCATACAAATAGCACGGGACAACGTGAAATGCCACGGTAGCTTAATAAGAGTAAGTGCGCAAGCATGCAGCTCTAGCCTTGGAATTGTACAGTTGTAGTTTCTAGTTGGAGACAACGTCACATTTTAGCGCAGAAGCTGATTCTTATTAGACAGAGATTTTTCAACAGATTAGGAGGAGCCATCGATTAAAGCAAAATTCAAGAGAAAGTTTATCCTGAAGTACAGAGATAGTGACTGCACTATACATAGTAGCCACACTGTAAATGATCGTCAGCTTACAGTAGTCTCGTGCAGTTTTAAGCTGGCCTACTATTAGCTTGTGATAGCACGGGTAACCGTGCTATTCGGGATTAATAGCACAAACAATGCGATTAAAATATCACGAGGCAAACCGGAGTGCTATTTCAATAGCTTTGCGAGCGCCACTGATCCCAAGTTATATCACTCGCTAATAGTAGGCCTGTTTTTTTTAATCATTTGCAGTGTAGCTACAACTATCTGTGCATTTCAGGTTTATCTTTCTCAGATACTTCCCGATGGCTCCCTTTCTAATCTGTTGAAAAAAAATTCCGTTGCTTGTTCTATTAATATTGAATCGCACGCTTATCAGTGCTATTACTCTTACTAATTAATAAGTGCATTACGTTACATTTTATAAAGAATAAATATGACGTAGCAAGCTTTACTCATGCCATGTGAGAGCGAAATTTTGTATCCAAGGAGCTGAATGTTTATTAGGTCACTTGGACTCACACTAGGCCAGAAATAGCAGAGAATTCAAGCGCTGGTTCAGCACGATTGAACAGATGATATTCCAAAAGTTATATGTGGGGTGTGGCTAAAATATTTACTTCCGGTCACTCTAAAGCCCCCCCTGCTGCGAGTATGCTCATATTATACAGGTATGTATTTGGTATACTGAATGTGAAGTGTGCTACAAATAATCTGTTTGTACTTCAAAATAGCAAAAAATAAAAATAAAAACTTGAGATTTCATCTACATTGAAACTAAACATGTTTTAATAACCATTAGATATACTCAACACCATTAATAAATAAAATTGACCAACTTCTTATAACAAGAGCTAATATTTCTGCCTCCTCACAAAATAGTATAATATTTATCCTGTTTAAGCTAACTATCATGGTATCTGAGTCTTTCATATTCTGAATAGTGTTAAGAAGCTGTTTGATTCCTTATAATTACTATTGTTCCAGTTAGCTACCAGATTCCTATGCAAATTTTATTAAAAGATTCAAAATCCATTATTTATATAGCAGTGAACAATATACTAGTGCTTATATCCTAGTCACAGCTGGTCCTGATAATGGGAAATGTAAACACATACATAGACCACCAACCAAAATTCTAACTCAATTCATGTACATGCAGTATCTAGTCTTACTACATTATCTCTGGGATTTTCATCTTGATTTTCTTTAGCTTTAATAGCTGCTTTGACCTGAAATATATAACACATAAGTTATGTTTATATTTCTTCCTGTGCAGATAACAAAAACAAGAAATTTAAAAAGAACCTCTGCAACTTATAATCATTTTCAGTTCCTCATAGTTAATGTATCAGAATTCAAGCTATCATATATTCAAGGTTTTGGCGAAACTGTCAATTATAATAGTCATTTAACATGTTATCATGAAGTATGTAAAGAAGTTTCATCAGGCAAAGTATATCATATGTACAAGTAACAATATCGTAGTTTTATGTAATCTAGCAAGGCAGGCTCTCTAATCATTTGTGCACAATCACTAACAAGTAACACAATTGACAAATTGGGGATACTATATGTTTTTATATTTATGTAAGGGCTAGAGGATGGCAGGAGGGGGCGGGGCAGTCGCCCCAGTAGTTTCTATAGTGTTATTTCATACTTAGCACTTAGCATTAATTTAACATTTCGACACCATAACCGCATATATGCGAGCGAGAACAGGTTCACGTTCCTTACGGGCAGGTTAAGTAATTTTATTAATTGTCTGAAAACGGAGATTGAGAAATTTTTTTGAGCGAGAATTTTCAGGAGGCCAAGCACCTAAATTTTTTTGTTGCCTACGGACTTCAAATACTCAGAATAGAAAGTAGGAAGCCTATAGAGAGTCCCTCAGCATTTTGGAAGAATATAGATAAAGTTTTTCCTATACGGGACATCAAGAGCAATCGATTGGGCTAGTTCCTCGGGGTCTCCTTAAAAACCTGCTGTAAGATGGACTGTTTCCTGTTCGTTTTCAGGCTTTTAGAAGCTTATTTTGCTTGTTATAAAGGCTATAAAACTACCTACTTTATATTCCTGGTTGTTTGTTTGTGGATTTTTGCGGTTGCTTTGCAGTAGAAATTCAAAAATCAAATTCGAATTCCAGAGACACCCGGAGTGTTGAAGAAATTCGGGGTGGAAAGGGTTAATTTCCACCCTAGATATCTTCACAATGATATCTTTAGGTACAAGACCCTTGAAATAACTCACCTTGTAGTAATAACAACCAGCCAAACTTGTCACATTTCCTGATCATTACAGTTAACTTCCTCTGATGGTATAGTGTACTCAACTTAGAACAGCTGCTAAAATATTAGTTTGGCTGGTTGTTATTACTACAAGGTGAGTTATTTCAAGGGTCTTGTGCCTAACCCTACAACCAGCTTTACACTGTAAGTTACCAGTCCTAGTACTAACTACAGTAATGTTAGTGTGGAATAAACTACTTGTTACACTCTTACACTCTTAAGAGTGATATGGCTAAATATTTACCTTTATTGGTAGCTGAAATATTATAAGTCAAAATTTAATCATAACAATACTGTATTTTTATGTAACCTAAAAAGGGAAGCTCACTTGCCATTTCGTGCTCAAGCACATCACTAGTTTATACGTATGTTTGGATGTTTATAATAATGTCCTTTTTTGTACTTAATCTCTCACATTATTGTGTGCCCTTGGTGGTCAACTCTATTCCATTCTCTGAACAATTAGTCATCAAACCCATACTATCCTAGAAAATTCAATTGTTTACCCTTTGACATAGGCTGTTAATGATATGATCTTAGTGTAGCATGACACAGTTAGGTCGATAAACTTACTTACATAAACTTCGGGTAAACTAATACTATTGATGTGTTTTGGCACAAATAGTGAGCAATTCGCTGTGTACAAGTAATTGAGTATAAGGTAGCTAAAATTAATCTATATTTACGTTTTCCTGAAGTTAAAGTTCTAGCTCGTATTATTCACCTAGTTCAGGAAAATAGCATTCAGTTTATGTAATCTTAAAATTAGTTACAAATAGCTATTATTAGCTCTTGACTATGTATATTGCTAACAAAATTGGAATTACTTTTTACCTCAATTTCCCTGATGAGTGGAAGCTTTTTTTTATAAATAAGCCATTCTTACTACCCTAATGACCATTGATTCTCCATAAAAAGGACTACCAAAAATGGCAAATTTTAATTACATACATATACAGTAACAAGGTTTCAATGACTTAACCACTTGCTGCAAATGTTTGACAGTAAAAATAACAACCATTTAAAAGGAATTTCTACACATGATTTTAGGTTTTCCTACTGCTGAAAAAGCTGTGTAAAGACAGCTAACAATATAATTTGTTAGTCAAACAACGCTTTCACACACACTTGTTCACTGGACATAGCAACACAAGACCTTCTTGGATTTTCACATAAGAACAATACTGATTTGTAAGGGGTGTGACAATGCATTAACCAAGATAACTTACCACCGACACCAATTCGAATAGAAAAAAAACTTTGGTAAATATATAATACCTAACTGCTCCCACACATATTGATACATGTCTGAGACAATGTAATTCAAATGATACTGGTAACTATTGATAAACCAAAGGATTCTGTTTAGTTCAGTATGGGATAGGGTTGACTTACAAGCAAACACAAAATGCAAAGGTCACATACAAAATGCCATATGTGCGTTGAAACATATACATAATTATAATATACACAATAATCCCAGATTTTTCAATTAAGTTACCATTGATAATGTCATGCTCGCTCCACTCGCCACTTAATCATTTTTTGTTTATAGATCTTGTAATGAACTATGATCATCCTAAGGTTTAGAAGTGTTCTGTATTCTGAATTACTAATAGCTCGCTTGCATTATAAGTATGCCATAGTTACAAACTCATGACTTTACTGCACTTTTTCATAATGATAGAGCATAATATGGTCCAACAAAAAAAAGCTGAATACATTGTACTTACATTTCTGAAGTGTACATTATCTATGACTACTTGCCTTGTCAGATCTTTCTTCAGGAATTCTCATGACTGCCTTTTCTGTAGATTCACCAAAGTTTTTGTGCCCTGATGTTGAGATGTCACTCTCAATTAAAGTTTCTCCTTTCTCATTCACAACCATTCCATTCTCATCGATACATGCCTTATCAGGATTTTTCTAATAAGTACATGTAATAAACTATAGTTTCCACATAATTTCTCACCAATAAATATATTCTTAGCAAGACAAACCACTGCATGTGATGTCTATAAATAATGAGTAAGAAAATGGTTGTGCGCGCAAAGGGTGTGTTTTTAATGTCTATTGCATATCCTTAAGTATTTTCCTTCAATTGACATTGAAAAGTACACTCTAAAGCACACCCTTTACATGCACAACCTCTTGTTTACTCATATTTATATACATCACATCAACAATTTTGTCATGCTAAGAAAAAAAATTGCCCTGAAAATTTCTTAAGCTATTCTGTGAGATATTCAAACTATTGTTGGGAACAAGTGCATAATATTCCACAGTTGTAATCAAATTGTTAAAGTGTCTAGTTAGCTTATAGTACAATAATAATGTGGGATTTCAGTTTTAGTTCGCATTATTATTGTACTATAAGCTAACTAGACACTTTAGAAGAGGTGTAGCTGCATTAAGTAGAATCAAATACAACCAAAGTAGTTAAATAATGGAATGTTTTTAAGTATCACAAACTATGACATACAACATTAATCTAAATATTAATACAATTTAGTTTAACAACCGGGACTGCTGCTGTCAATAAAATACAAATACAAACATACTAATATAAATAAAACCTATTCGATTTGAAGAGCTATTTCATACCTCTAAATTTTCAAATGCTTCTAACTGACACTGCATAGTCACTTTTTTTGTGAATGCTAAAAAATGCATAATAATAATAGGCACATCACACCTAAACATTCATAGCCGCAAAACATACACAAGCTCATGATTATACTTTCTTTTCATTCACAGTCTAAAGACATAAGGACAGTCTCAATTTTATTATCATTAATGAAATACTCACATTATTGTTGCTTAAAAATAGTATATATAACTTTTAAAAAACCCACAAAATGTGAAAGTCAAATCTGGACAAACAAAAAGTGCACTTTTTGTAGGTACATCAGTAAAAACAAAACCTGTATGTATGTTTAATATTGTTGTTCTTTTTAGTAAATTAGAGGAATAAAAATAATATATTTAGCAAGAGAAAATTAGTCAAAATGTAGCAAAGACTACGTAAATATAAACATCAATTAAAAAGCACTAATTTCTAACCTGTTATTCAAGTACTCATATTGGGTTTGAATACTTTTAAAACATTTGTTTTGTGCAATTTTAATGATTACACTTTTAAAGAGTGCTGTGACCTCATGATCCTATGGGGCCATGAGATTCTATGGAATGAATGATTTACCTTTACCTTTTTGCAGACATACCATTCCCGTCCATCCTATACTATGTTTTCATGGGACCTAGGGTGTAATAGTGCAGTAAGGGGGGCAAAGTTGGAACAGTTGTGATTACTATAAATATTAGTACACTACTTAAAAAATATATTTTAGGACACCAGCTGTTGAAGCATAATAGTGGATCAGAACATGCCAAACATTATAATTCTATTTACTCACATACTAATTTATGACATAACAAAAATACCAAATCAGTCAGAGAGCTACAGGAGATCAATATGCATTTTGAAATTATTAAGAGTATTCTTTAAGTTTTTAAATTGGCAATTGATTCTTGATGATTTTTTTCACAAATTCAACTTATCACATCAGTGCACATGACAATTGAGTGAGATTCATCACAGCATAAGTTAATTTAGATCTCTAAATTTATTTCATATTCTATCTATCCACACTTGTGAAAAGTGTGAGTAACCAAGTTTATAAGTCCAACCAAAAAATATTGAGAACACATGCTCAATATTAATAATATGCTGTTGGTCAGACTGAACAGTACCACATAATCCAAAATCCACTCTCTCCTCATCATTAAGCACTTCTCCTTTCTATATTGCCATTACTCCCTCTTTTTCCACTTCAACCATCACTCCTTCATTCTTCCACCACTCTGCCTTCTGGAAATATAATCTTGACCAGTACAGTGTTTGTTTTACAAAAAAAAAACAACTAAATTCTTACACAGATACCTCTAGTCCTTTAATTATAGCTTGATTGATGTATTAACATTCAACTTACATAGTATATATATAAGGTATATAACATGTAAGACCACGCCGATGACAGCTATGAGAAAAGACGTTACAATCAGGCCATCTTTCGCCAACTGCATTCTTGTGTTACATGTATCTACAAGATGAATATTCAGTCATTCTTGGCTGAAATAATTATAAAAGTAATTTTTTCTCATTCCAATAGCCTATTATGTTCTTTGGCAAGAAGTAAAAACATCGGGTTAAGTTTTAATTAACATAATTGGCTGTTATAACAAGAAATATTTACTAGAAAGATGAATATTAAAATGTATATCCAGATAAAGTATTGATTAGTTTAACTTGTGATTATTACTCAGTACTTCTTATATAGTTGTACACATTGTTCAGGCTTAGAAATTATGATGTATTGAGACCATATAATGTGTCTAAAATAACTTCTGCTCTTCAATTTTGCTACGTTATTTATCAGTAAACAGAATTAGCTATCTAGCTAACTTTTAAAGTTGAATTTTGAGTAATTCTTACTATAAATCTACAAATTTAATCTACTCAAATATTCCCATTTATTACATCATTATAAAATAACCATTAATTAATGGTTAACATCCATTTGACGTTCAGACCTAAAATCTATAAATGAAATGAGGTACAAACACAAGAATACTTAACTGAGATAGTAGGTACTTTAAACAAATTGAAATTCTGATCAAATAAAACTAAAAAGGATTAAAAAAATTTAAAAAAAAGTTAGTATAGAAGCTATTACCATTATGAGAAGCAGCAACTCCTGTTGTTGTGATCCAGGACATCATATTAAATAAGATAACTACTAGGCCAAAGATTATTACAATGCGCAAATAGAATTTTTCTAAAAAACGTATTAGAGCACAATATCAATATCATTAATTAAAGCACTAATATAAAACCTACCCTTCCTCATAATGTTTATTGACAATGAAGTCACAATGAATAAAACACTTGATAATATCCACAAAGACACTCCAATGACAATAAGAACAACATTCCAAAGAAAAAGCTTTGTAGGAACTAAAACAAGTACATAAAATATGAACTTAAATGCTAAATATATGTGTTTATATGTGTATGTGTATGTATAAGTACTCAGTAAGCATCTGTGAGAAAGTTGAAGCAGTAACTTAGTTAAACATGAGCACTTTTTAACATACTCAATCCATCCAAAGAATGGAGAGTTATTTTAAATTGGAATATAGTTGTAAGATTGTAAGATTTTATTATAAAAAATACTTATAAATAAATGAGTGAGTATTGTAAGTGTTATATAGTTATCTTATGAAGCCTACTTATGAATCTGTATTTATGAAACAAGTAGAGGCACAAGTGACAAAAATTTTGCTGTGATATCTGCTTATCAATCAAAGCAGCCATGACATCACTCATAATAAAAATAAAAGACTAAGAATGAATTGAAAAAAGTTATTATGACAACATACAGACAATAAAATGCTTGCATTCGACATATATCGCCGAAAATTTATGACAGGGTAAATGTATTGAGCATGACGGTAAGTAAATGAAGTCATCGTTGAGCCATTGAAGCCCAAACAAATGCAATGGAATCATCTGCATATTTGAAGTGACTAGACATTTGGAACCACTTCCCTCTTTTCAGTTTTGTGAAAGAGTATCTATTAAAACCCATATGGTTTTCACTGGTTTTGGCTAACTAAAAAACTCAAATTGGAAGTGACAATACAATTAAAGTGTATTGTTTAAAAATAGTTCACAAGTTATAGCTAAACCAAAGAATTTCGTAGGCTGAAGAAAAAAATACAAATGCTGTAATTAAGAAAGTATCCCCCTTGCATAAATCTGAAACTTTGGTGTCAGTTAGAGCAATGTCAATTTTCAAAAATTACAAACTAAAGGACTGCTGTAGCCAGAGTTACATTAAACTTTTTTTACACTACTTTAAGTAGTAATCCTCCCATAATAAAAAAATTACAATACGTCTTTAATCCTTACCTTCAATATCAACAAAAAATCTTTCAATCTCTATTATCCCTTGGCCCAAATCAAATTGAGCCACATATAAAATATCCTGCCTATTTGATACTTTAGCTGTAGATATAGAGGAGTTGATGGCTCCAGTAAAAGACATCCGTGACAATGCATCAGATTTATTCCTTCCAATATAAACTACACATGTTCCATTAGTACTTGACACACATGTGATAGACTCCAGACAAACAGATGGTATGACTTCTATTGTGGAATTGTTCATTGCAGTGCTACCAGCTACAATAAAATAATGAGCAGTGATTATATGTAATGTATGTAAGTGTGCGTGCATGTGTACACGCGTGTGTATGTATGTATGTATATATGTATTATGTATGTATGTATGTATGTATGTATGTATATAATGTATGTATGTATATAGGTATTTAGGTATGTATGTATATATGTATGTATGTATGTATATGTGTGTGTATGTATGTATGCATGTATATTTATGTATGTATGCATGTATGTATGTATGATATGTATGTATGATATGTATGTATGTATGATATGATATGTATGTATGTATGTATTATGTATGTATGTATGTTTGTTTGTATGCATGTATGTATGCAAGAGTGTAGCTATGTAGGGTATATGTACAATTGTTGCACTAGCTGGCTCATCCACCTCCATAAATTGTGTTGACATCTTTAAATGCATATGTTTGTCATTACAACAAACTTAGTTACATTTCACCATAAGTTATGAAAACTGGCTCCTCGACATAGAAAAACTACTTATGATACCTAAGTATGTGTACTAATTTTCATGCTCTTAAAACAACGTGCATAATTATTACACAATTCTGCTGTACTATGGTAGCAAATTATATGCATTGTTTTTATACTATTTTATGGAAGAAAGCAGTTTTTTATAGCAAGTTAGCATAGCACTATATAACAATTTTATTTCCTATAATACAATAACCTTCAATGTCTATAAAACTAAAAGAGAGACTAGCCAGGAACTGCAGAGCTTAATTTCTATGAATTGGAAATGTTCAAACTAGTCTCAGCAATTCAACGATGACAAAGAGCAATCATTGCTGCCTTTAAGGGTCCGCTACGCCTTTTATGCTGTATACAAAGTACACAAAGTTTATGTCAGCAAGGGGGCATAATTCAAAATTGTTATGGGTTTTATTGCTAGCTTGCTTATTTTTTGGGTGTGAAGTTTTCTTCAGGTTGTTTAACTTATAACTATTGTTTCACATGTATTACTAATTTATTGCATACTAGAATGACTAGTTAAGGTACAGATAGATATGGTAATATTACTAACAATATATTATAACATCAGGAGACTGGAAATAAAAAAAGGAGCATATAAAATGATATATATCTCAACATCAGCAAAAAAATGTGCCACTTGAGTTTAACAATAGAAATGGAGCAAGTAACAGGGATCCAATATGGGATTAAATAAGTTTAATAAGTTAGATAAAAATTTGTTTCCATGATTATTTAATCAATCTGACCCAGTGCGTAAAGCATACAATCCACTATTAAATGTGTACACATTATAGTCAATTTAATGTCTATGCAAATATTTACATGCCTACCACTAGTGAATGTAATAGTGTTATAACATTGATGAAAACCTTTGTGCTAATCTATGAGAAAGTTGAAGCAGTAACTTTGTTAGACATTAGGAGAGTGAAAATACAAGCATGAGAGTGAAATGTCTTTCCAATTTTATTCAATGAGTGTAATACATTTTTTATACATTGCATAATTTCCCAAAATATTTTAACGGTTGTGCTTGAGAAGTAACTCCACCAGACATCTATAAAAGTTGTCCACTATGCAAAGGGCACATTGGATTGTTCAATATGGGAAAATATTGAAAGTTTGCTTGATGTGAAAAACTCCAGGAAAAATCCAATGCATAATAAATATACAAGTACATATTATAATGTAGTTGAGTAGCGGTGTCTAATATTTTTATCTCAAGTATTATGCTTAGGTGGCTCAAACTTTTCCAACATGCATTTTAGCAAAAAAAATATGAATTTAAAAAATAATTATCTACATTACAAGTACATGCATTTACTAACCTTGTGGAATCGTCAACAAATTGCTGTGAATATAACTAGATCCACATGATACTGATGTGCCTGAGATTAAAGTGGATATGTTTTGCAGACGTGATATTATATTTAAGTTATCGTCATGTTTGGGTGTAAAGGTTGTTTTAATGAAATAAGGAGTTAAACTTCTTGAAAATTCCTTTTGGTCTCCAATAATGTAATCATATTGGACTATTTCTGTTCCATTGATATTCCATTGCAGTATGTTATTTGACAAGTTTAATACACAATTTCCAACATTCAATCTGATAGGAATGCTTGAGCCATTGCACACTATAGAATTGACACTTTTGAATACTAGATATACACCATATTCTAAATATACACAAGTGAGGTAAAAACATATTAACAAAGCTAAAAATAGTTTGGTTATAAACTTGCAATAACAACAAAGGTGAAATTTTTATTTGTGTGGCTATAACATTTCTAGTGATAATATTTTCTGGAGTTATGCTGCTGTGACTACAGTATGTCCAAGGTTGGCGCAAGAAAAACTTGAATAACTTTAGAACAGAAGCAGCTACGCATGGGGGTTGCACCATTGGAAAGCTCGCGCTGAAGTGGTTAAAAATATTTCCTCAGTGTACTCCAAAACCGGAGAGAAAGTGCTATTCCAAAACTCAATACAAAAGTCTATGGGAATAGAAAAAAACCACAGGTTTCCAACTCAAAACGCGCCTGCTTTTAGTCACTCGGTAAGGCTCAATTATTGATCACGCAGACTGTCTTCATTTAGAATTTTGTAAACAATGAGCGGCTTCTTCTCGCTCAGATTGCTGCGTTTCTAGCTTTATATCACTAATAGCTTAGGTTGCGAGTGTGGAAACAGGATAGACGGAGTGTTCTGTTCTCACAGAGGGTACAGGACCACTTGATAGGATGTTGGTAAGATTATTTGTCTACCTATTCAATAACAAATGCCGTATAGCCATTATAGCTATTTCATTGATATAGCTATCATTTAACTAGCAACTTGTAATACAGCCACACTTAAGCTGTTTGCCATTAAATTGTGTGTTTATCAAAGCTTTGTTTATGCCAATTCATTTTCTTCAGTACTATAGATGTCGTTTATTGTAAGAATTATGACCAACTCAGGCAGCACTCCACCTTCAACTCGGATCACAACTATAATTATTTTGTATATTATGTGTACTACTTAAATTATATCATTTCATCAATTTTCATATACATATTATAAATAAATGAAACAATTGATAATTTTAAAGAAAGTCTAGTAACTTTAGCTACAAGTTAACAGGTTCTACTGCTGAATCCTGTGAGTATCAAAATATTTCTTGGGACACAGTAGGTAGATTCGACTGATTTTAATCCTGTTTTTTTAGAAGAACGCCCCCCTAGTTTGCGTTTTCCATCTGCTGTTTATCTGCGTGTAAGAAACAAATATAATTGAAAAAGACGAGATGAGCTGTACAGCGCCCGGAAAACTCCATAAACTTCACTAAATTTTTTCCTTTCAATAGTTAAAGTATTAATGGGCATCTGTGCTACCGCCCATTTTTCATGTGCAACGTTGACGTTTGCGCGCTTAATTGACTTCGATTCACATGACTAAATTGCTTCTGGTACTAAATGCATTCCTCAATTACCCCGTTTGGGTCGAGCCAACTCAACTTGGACATACTATAGATATATAGAAAAAAATTTAGGTGATAATTTAGTGTATGAAGAGTAGAATACTAGGGAATTTTTCTAATAAATTTGAATTTATAGACGTTTAGAGGGAAGAGGAAGGTATTAATACACCAGAGATTGAGATTTGAGTAGCGGTGTCCACAAAATTCTTGCTGTGGGAGAATTAAGTGCCTAATTTCCAGCTGCTACTTCAGTGTATATGATACCACCACAAAATCTAACGTGTCTTCTGGGCCAAGATTCTTCTGGTGGAAGACAAGTGGCAGATCTAGGGAGGTTTTCCAGTTTTGGACGAAACTCCCTTTAAGTTAGGAATTTTTAATTATCACATCTTCTTAATTCCCAAACTTGAACAACTGCACTCAACAGACTAATTGCAATTGAAGTCTAATATTTTTTCAGCATTTTAAATCAAGACTAAACAAAAATGGGTATCATCTACTTACAATTGGACCGGCTCTGTTAAGGTTTGTATTCAATTCGTTAACTAGCTGCTCCCCCTTTACGTACGGAGAATGGCTGGTTAAAGAGACGTTTTTCTATTAAAATGTATTGTCAATAGTGAGACATTAACTGGGAAAAATATTTTTTTGTGGAGTGGAAGTATCTGTGTCTGTGAGCAGCCATGTTGCAAAGCAATTGACAATTTTTTTTAAAAGCTAGTGTTACAATTCTACAAAATGATCACTAAATTATTGGCTTATAAATTAAGCAGCAAAATTAATTCTTTGGTGGAGAGTAATAGTGAGAATTTTAAGGGAAATATGAGCATTACTCATGAATCAATTATGTCAGCTTAATTAACCTGAGTATTGTTTATTATGTTCTTTGCATAAAAAATACTAAAACATAATAATACACAATCAAAATTGACATCATCATTCATATAATTCTCATATATAGACTTACTATCGATTTGTGGTATTTGAGGAGTTATTTTGCTATAGCTATGACTGGTAGCTAGCTATTGTCTGTGGTTAAAGTTCCCAAAGTTTATGTAATTTTTATCTCCCAACACTACCTCTATAAACTAAGGACGTGATCAAACAGCAAAAAAAAACAAAAAACATGCTTATTCTGTTTGAATAACAGCAGTTAATTTTCAGAAAAACTTAACAAGATTTGCTAACTATTACATAAAAATTTATATTCAGCAAATATTCCAGTTACAAGTAAAGCATTCCGTAACTGAATTGGAGTCTCTGGCCATCGTGTCATCCATCAAGCATTTTGACTACTATGTCTATGGGAGACCTCTGACTGTGATTACAGATCATAGAGCTTGCCTGGTGTTGATCAATGGTTCTACACTCAACAAACGTTTGCTGAGATTTGCTATGGCTCTACAAGGGCAGGAGATAAAGATGGTGCATCGTCCTGGAGTTCAACATGGCAACGCAGATGGACTGAGCAGACAAGCCTGAGAGAATGATGTGGCCGACCAAGATGGTTTGTCAGCCTCACCCCCTGGTCTCGGCTT
>WLWD01002773.1_pt1 | contig 72236 bp, 40 predicted proteins | sample 6712731 | NCBI WGS metagenome assembly WLWD01 (sample SAMN12718690, study PRJNA576275) | sponge metagenome | isolation source: marine sponge | host: Mycale hentscheli | place: New Zealand: South Island, Marlborough, Capsize Point | collected 2014-11-01
GGGTTAGTGTTCATGTGTAGGTTAATGTTCATGTGTAGGTTAGTGTTCACGTGTAGGTTAGTGTTCACGTTTGGGTTAGTGTTCATGTGTAGGTTAGTGTTCATGTGTAGGTTAGTGTTCACGTGTAGGTTAGTGTTCACGTGTAGGTTAGTGTTCACGTGTGGGTTAGTGTTCACGTGTGGGTTAGTGCTCACGTGTGGGTTAGTGTTCACGTGTAAATTAGTGTTCATGTGTAGGTTAGTGTTCACGTGTAGGTTAGTGTTCACGTGTAGGTTAGTGTTCACGTGTTGTGGGCATATATGTGAGGGGTTTCTGTAAATATTTCTTCTATGTTTTTTTCAACTTAGACTGAGAACTGATTCAAGGCTAGTAATTGGGGTGAAGGTAACTAACATAGTTGTGGTCACGGAATGAGTAACTACAATTACACTGTAGCTGACTTATTTTGTTGGTTCATGTGGTAATTTTCACCTAATTTTTTGTAACCGTACATATCAGCCCACTGTTATTTGCATTTGCTGAGTTATTGTATATCAACTGTAACTGTGCTTTTTAAATATAATTGTATAGCTCAGATCCGGGGCTTACCTGGGCTTTTTGTATGAGTAATAGCACGGGTAATCGTGCTATTCGGGATTAATAGCACGAGTAACGTGATTGAAATAGTACGAGGCGAAGCAGAGCGCTATTTCAATTGCTTTATGAGTGCTATTGATCCCTAATAAGCACAGGTTACCTGTGCTATCACTCGCTAATAGTAGGCCAGCTTTTTAAAAAGTCATTTGCAATTGTAGCTATTATATAGTTCACTCACTATCTCTTATTTCAGGATTAGCTTCCGCTGGAACTTCGTTTTCAACGTGCGGCTCCTCCTGATCCATTGAAAAACATTCCGTCTAATATGGGTAGAGCTTCTGTGGTGGTAAAGAATGACATCGTCTCCAACTAAAAACTACTCGAGCTGTGCATTTCCAAGGTTAACACTGCACGCGTGCGCACTTTACCCATACTATTTCACTTAGCTACCGAGGTATTTCTCTTAGTTTCCACTTAGTTACCGAGGTATTTCAATTAGTTACGCGCTATTTCACTTTCCCCATGCGATTTCCATTGAACAGCGATTTTTCACATACATTTTTAATATACTATTAGCTACATTACTATGATACAATATAATCATTTCACACTCTGTAATATATTGTAGCACACTGACTTCTTCCCATAGTTAAATAATAACCTTGCTTGGTTTCAATTGAACTTTGTGATAGGTGGTGTCAATAAGGGTCACCTTTATTCTGTGTATTAACAGGTAGAGATTTTTAGTGTATCAAGTACATATCTGAGTATTTATAATTGTAAAATGGTATAACTGTACTTTTACTGTGTGTGTTGTGTATGTGTGAAACTTAAAAGGATTGCCGATGCGAAGGCCTGCTCATGGTCCAAGATGATGGAGTGACAGGACGATTAGAACCGAGAAGTAGACGTGGCGTGTGACCACATAGTACAGGAGTAGCTGAATGGGATAGTGCATAGCAGGGCTGGAGAATGAGGCAGAGGGAGGGCTGAAGAAGGAAGGGCAGAGGAGAAAGGCTACTGCTCAACTGCATATGCCCTTTATCTTGCCAACAGATCTTCCAGAGAAGGATGAATTGCCTCCTCAAGATGACTGGAAAAGAAGCTGTGAACATTCCAGCTTAACTTGTTTGTTTACACCTGCTGCTATGCATTCTATCATATTCCACTTCATTTGTGCACTTCTTCTTGAACCCCAGTCATCAAGCAATTTTTTTTTCATGCCATTATTTTTATTTCTACTGTACTGAGACTTTGATAACTGTAAGGTGATTGCTATAACTTTATCAGATGTGAAAAAGAGTACTGAAGTGCTGTCCCGGTGAACTTCTAGTGATAATAACATTACTTTATGTTGTGAGGGGATCATAGGTTTTGACTAGTTCATCAACTCCTTATAGATTCCTCCATAAATATTGTGGGAAACACAAACTCCACTCAATTAATATTCAGTTGTAGCGTACATGCTGGCAAGGAATTTAAGACTGCCAGCCAACTTTTTATAGGAGTCCTGGTGAAGCAAATAGCCTTGAGTTGTGTCTAATAGCACAAAATGGATCACAGCTGAGTGTAGTCTATCTGGAGAAGTGATTATGGTATTCAAGGTGATTTACCAAAACTTACACTATAACAATTACTAAAAACTATAAGGAAGATTGTAATAACTATAATATAGCTAATTAGTAACACTATCAAATATTATATAGTGATTTCAAATATCTCAACCTGGTTAATATCAATAATGACTAATTGATTGAATAAAATTTGTAGCTACTTCTACAGCAAGAAAGAAAAGTTGTATTATATAAGGTTAAGTGCCTCATTGCAGTACAGAACTATCAGATTGTTTTTTTTTTCTTCAGTAACTGTAACTAGTTATAACATAATAGACAGCTTCTGAATGAATGAAATATATATACGGAAATAATAATAATAATAACAATAATAATAATAATAATAATAATAATAATAATAATAATAATAATAGCAACAACAAAAGCTGCCACACAACATGTGTCTCTGATGACGTGTCTCCTGTAAGATAATGCAAAAAAGTGTCTGGACAAGTGGTATCCCACACTAATGGTCTCCCAGCACTCCATGGCTCTAAAGTCATGCCATCCTGTTTTTTTATCATCATCTGGAGAGGCAAGGAGGTTCCAATCTGTAGGGAATTTTAGCTGCTGACAGGGTGATGCCAATTGAGTTCATAGTTTCATCATTATTATTAACTACACAGCTAAACGTTAACAGATTAGCTTTCTGTATTATATAAGGTTAAGTGCTTTACAAAAGATCAGTAACTATCGGATTGTTTTTTAAGCAACTGTAACTATAACAACAGTCCACGCCTTCTGAGGGCGCTTTGTATGGGGTCTCGCCCCCGCGCCACCTGTGCCGGCGAATTTGCTGGGGGGAGAAAGAGACTAGAGAAGAAGCGTATGCTAAAGGTTAGAGTTATTTCACGGAGAGTAAAACTGCGTGTACGCTAGCTCTTATGAGACTAGTGGCTGACTGTATGGAAATGTTTTTTTAGTTGCGTGGGTTACTTAGTTGTATCATTATAATAAGATATGGTGATTAGGTCACCAAATACTTTAACCTGAGCTTTCTTTTGGTGTTGGTAATGTAGCTAAGATTAGTATGTTTAATTTTCTAGTTGCATATAACTTAATATTTTCTACATGTATCCTGTGTATGGTCTCGTTTATAGTAGAACTAAGGATGCTAAATAACATAATCTATTTTACATTTCTAACAGAGCTTTTTTTTTTTTTTTTTTTAATGATCACGTACTGAATAGTGGGGGTAGTATTTTAGTTTTGCTTCTGTTCAGGGTTGTAAAGCCTGAATATGCTGCTACTTAGAAACTATGCTAAATAGATCAGTTCAGAATCGATATAGCTACTAATTATTTAACATTTATCCTTAAGTAGGAGGAAGAAGCAAGCAGAGTAGTATGAGAAATGAGTATGATACAGCAACTAGCTGAACAAAATACTGTGGATACAGAACATTATGAGAGATGCAAGAATGGCCTTACAAAAAGGGTGTTGACATAGGAGTCATAATGTTACAGATAGGTGAGTTTGTGTGGGTAAATGTTATATGAACTAAGTAATTTAGGTATAAGGGTGGTGTTGCTTGAAATGTTATGAAAGAGATGGTGGGTAGAGTGTTGTATAGGTGATAAGTGGCCAATTGGTGAATAAGGTGTGGAGGAGCCCAAACAGTTTTTGCCAAAGAACAAGATGTTCTTATTCTACCATGAGTCTGCTACAAGTAAAGAAAGAAAAAGAAGAAAAACCTCTTGCAAGTTGCTGTAAGTATGGGAGCCTGTATTATAGACTTCTGGAATTTTTTTATTTTCAGATTTCGTATTACATAACTTGAAATGTTTACTTTATTACTTTTATAATGCTGATAAATGTTTATTAAAAATTATGTAACTATATAGTTGACTGACATCAGGTGAAACTGTAAAGACTGCAGTAGTTTGAACAGGTGTTCATGCATTGATTATATATAGGGGTACAAATTTAACTTATGTAGTCTCATTTCTTGTATTTTTCACAAGTTGTAACCACTCACCTTCTTTTTTATGCCTGAGATTGAATACCAAAACCTCTGTAATGTAATTTTTCACATGTCTTTATTAGTGAAACAGATGTTTTATAGCTGGCTTGTTGGTGTACTATATTATGGTGTAAATTGAAACAAGTTTTTTTTTATATGTTTATCTTTGATACAAATTGGCATCATCATCATTTTAAGTTATCTTTCTATCATACTCACTTGCCACTGTATATTAGCAGTTAGAAACCACAATCTCATTATGACTGAGAATAGGGCCACACAAACTACACAAACTACATTTCTTATTTCTCATCAACTATATTGGAAAATGTGACCAGGGAGGAAGATCATTATTCATTATTTAATATAGTTGACTTCTATAAGAAAAAAATTGAATTGCATATAGCAAGTATGAGGTAGTAGTGGAGCAGTGGGTGTGACCTGCATAATAAATTTTGAAGCAGTGGCTGCATCACCCAGGCAGATGTTGTTGAGAAACAAGGTATTTAGTTGGTTTGGACTTAAAGTAAACAAACACTAATTCTATAAATTGAGGAGGCTGTTATACCATGTTGTTATGTTTGATTTTTGGTTCACTAATTTTTTTTACACCTTCAAAAGAGACTGAGCTGATCTTTGCATTGGTTGCAGTGTGTATGTGTTGCAAAGTTCAGTCTGAGCTTTATGTATGTGGTTGTGTGTGGTTAGACCTGGTGGTTGTACCTGGAAAACCTGAGCAGCTGTAATTGAGTTCAGTGAAGTTGCTGTAACTACATTTTCTCCACATACACACATTTCATTGAAGTGAGATGTGACAGGTGTACTCAGGTATGTATATGGGATAAAATTTATTTGAGGCTATTTTGTATGCACAAATATGATCTGCAACCAGCATGACCCATAAAAGTTTAAATTTCAGTCTGCTATCAAAATGTATTTAATTACAATTATGATCTAAGGACATAGAACTCTGTGTGTGTGTGTATGTGTGTGTGTGTGTGTTAGGATAATGAGGATATTGCAGTATGCATGGGTTGTGTTGATCAGCCAATAATGATGGTTAGTTCAAGTGTTAGTAAAGTTCCTTTTGTTGAAATTTGTGCTAGATAACCAAAGCAAAACTGAATTTTAGTAATTCAGATTTTTTAATATGCCAGGTGAATATTTTTTAAGCCTTTGCTGCAGGTCTATATACTATTCCAGTTAACCTCCAATTTGCATCAGATTGAACGCAATTGGAGCCAAGAAAAAAATTACAAGAGAAAAATATTGATAGTAACTATATTTAGTTATAATGCATTATCATTATATTGCTAGCCCCATGGTTGTATTACCTGTGTTTATCAAAACAAAAAATTGTTACTAGGGATTGTATAAACTAATTTTTCAGTTTTCCAAGTTTCAGAAATGATTTTGTAGTAGCTAGCTATAGTCTGTCCAAGTTGAGTTGGCCAGAAAAAACCTTGAATAACTTTTGAACGGAAGCAGCTACGTATCCGGAGTTGCACCATTAGAACGCTCGTGCCAAAGCAGTTAAAAATATTCCTCAGTATACTCCAAAACCAGAGAGAAATTGCCATTCCAAAACTCAAACAAAAGTCTATGGGAATAGAAAACAACAACAACAGGTTTCCCGCTCAAAACGTGCCCGCTTTTGTACAGCTCGATTGGTCACATGGACTGTCTTCATTTAAGAATTTTGTAAACAATGAGCGGTTTCTTCTCAGATTGCTGTGTTTCTAGCTTTGTATCATGATTAGCTTAGGTTGCGAGTGTGGAAACAGGATAGTCGGAGTGTCCTGTTGTCGCAGAGTACAGGACCACCTGATAGAATGTTGGTAAGATTATTTGTCTACCTGTTCAATAACAAATGCCGTATAGCCAATATTTTTCAGAGTGATATAGCTATCATTTAGCTAGCAACTTGTAATATAGCCACACTTAAGCTTTAAATTGTGTGCTTATCAAAACTGTGTTTATTCCAATTTATTTTTCTTCACTACTAGATGCCGTTTATTGTAAGGATTAGGAACAATTCAGGCTGCACTCCACCTTTAACTCATATCACAACTATATTTTGTATAATATGTGTACTACATAAATCTATCATCTCATAAATTTTCATATATGTTATAAATACATGAAACAATTGATAATTTTATTTAACAAGAAAGTCTAATAACTTTAGCTACAAGTTAACAGTGCTGTACTGCTGAATCCTGTGAATATCAAAATATTTCTTGGGACACAGTAGGTAGAGTTGACTGCTTTTAATCTTGTCTATTTAGAAGAATGCCTCACCAGTTTGTGTTTTTCATCTGCTGTACATTATCTGTGCATAAGAAACATAAATATAGTTGAAAACAGATGAGATGAGCTGTACAGCGCCCGAAAAACTCCACAAACCTCACTAAATTTCTTTCTTACAATAGTTACAGAATTAATGCGCACCTGTGCTACCGCCCTATTTTCACGGTAACGTTGACGTTTGTGCACTTAATTGACTTGGATTCACATGGCTAAATTGCTTCTTGTTAAGTACTAAATGCATTCCTCATTTACCGCACTTGCGGTCGTGCCAACTCAACTTGGACAGACTATAGTGTAGAGTAGCGATGAGGGTTCACACCTTTGGTACTTCATTCATGTATAAGGTTTGCTCATTTTATTTGTCACTATGCTCACTGTTAGTTGTTGAATGTTTACCATTTGTGATGTAGGGGTCTAATTCAGTGTAGATGCAAGCAATGGATGTCACATCTCATTCTGTTGTCATGTGCTTCTCCTATCGGGTAAGAAGCTACTTACTGGCTTTATGGATATGTATTTGTAGGGCAGGTCTTATGGGAGTAAAAGTTTTGGTGATGATGTTATTAGCTTGTGTAAGTGTTTTGGCATAGACTTTCTATTCATAACGTTTACTTTATATTTTGTCGTTGCATGTAAAAAGTGTAGAGATTTGTGTGTTTGTGTAGCATACACAAGTCATCAGTATGTTTATCAAGTTCTATAGAATATTTTATCCAATGACCAATTTAGTTTAAGCTTGTAAGATAGTTCTTTATCTTAATCTTGCTGACTGTCCAAATCTTAATCCTAATGTCATTTTTCCTACTAGTTGTCATATTGCAGTCCTGGCGATTGTCCTTAATCTTTACCTGCTAACTATCATCTGTTTTAAACCTACTCTTGTCCTATACCTTAATCCTGGTGATTGTCTTCTATTTCTTGGTTAGTAAAGTATGTGTGATCTCTAGGTTGGTAAAGATCTGTGATTTCTTGGTTGGTCAAGTATGTGTAATCTTTTGGTTGGTAAAGATGTGTGATCTCTAGGTTGGTAAAGATGTGTGATCTCTAGGTTGGTAAAGATGTGTGATCTCTTGGTTGGTAAAGATGTGTGATCTCTAGGTTGGTAAAGATGTGTGATCTCTAGGTTGGTTAAGATCTATGATCTCTTGATTGGTAAAGTATGTGTGATCTCTTCGTTGGTAAAGTATGTGTGATCTCTTGGTTGATACAGTATGTGTGATCTCTTTGTTGGTAAAGTATCTGTGATCTCTTGGTATTTAAAGATCTGTGATCTCTTGGTTGGTACAGTATGTGTGATCTCTTGGTTGGTAAAGTATGTGTGATTTCTTGGTTGGTAAAGAACTGATCTCTTGGTTGGTAAAGATCTGTGATCTCTTGGTAGGCAAAGTATGTGTGATCTCTTAGTTTGTAAGGTATTTGTGATCTCTTGATTGGTAAAGTATGTGTGATCTCTTAGTTTGTAAGGTATTTGTGATCTCTTGATTGGTAAAGTATGTGTGATCTCTTGGTATTTGAAGATCTGTGATCTCTTTGTTGGTAAAGTATCTGTGATCTCTTGGTGTGTAAAGATCTGTGATCTCTTGGTTGGTACAGTATGTGCAATCTCTTGGTTAGTTAAATATAAACGCTCTCTTGGTTGGTAAATCTGTGATTTCTTTGGTGGTAAAGATTTGTGATCTCTTGGTTTGTAAAGTATGTGTGATCTCTTGTTTGGTAAAGTATGTGCGATATCTTGGTAAAGATGTGAGATCTCTTGGTTGGTAGAGTATGTACGATCTATTGGTTGGTAAAGTATGTACGATAAAGATCTGTGATCTCTTGGTATGTAAAGATCTGTGATTTCTTGGTTAATAAAGATCTGCGATCTCTTGGTTGGTAAAGTATGTGCGATCTCTTGGTTGGTAAAGTATGTGCGATCTCTTGATTGGTAAAGTATGTGCGATCTCTTGATTGGTAAAGTATGTGCGATCTCTTGATTGGTAAAGTATGTGTGATCTCTTAATATGTAAAGATCTGTGATCTCTTGGTTGATAAAGATCTGCGATCTCTTGGTTGGTAAAGTATGTGTGATCTCTTGGTTTGTAAAGTATGTACGATCTCTTGGTTGGTAAAGATCTGTGATCTCTTGGTAGGCAAAGTATGTGTGATCTCTTAGTTTGTAAAGATCTGTGATCTCTTGGTTGGTAAAGTATGTGTGATCTCTTGATTTGTAAAGTATCTGTGATCTCTTGGTATGTAAATATCTGTGATCTCTTGGTATGTAAAGATCTGTGATTTCTTGGTTAATAAAGATCTGCGATCTCTTGGTTGGTAAAGTATGTGCGATCTCTTGGTTGGTAAAGTATGTGCGATCTCTTGATTGGTAAAGTATGTGCGATCTCTTGGTTGGTACAGTATGTGTAAAGTATCTGTGATCTCTTAATATGTAAAAATCTGTGATCTCTTGGTTGATAAAGTACTGTGAACTCTTGGTTGGTAAAGTATGTGTGATCTCTTGGTTGGTAAAGTATGTACGATCTCTTGGTTGGTAAAGATCTGTGATCTCTTGGTTGGTAAAGATCTGCGATCTCTTGGTTGGTAAAGTATGTGTGATCTCTTGGTTGGTAAAGTATGTACGATCTCTTGGTTGGTAAAGATCTGTGATCTCTTGGTTGGTAAAGATCTGTGATCTCTTGGTAGGCAAAGTATGTGTCAGGGCCGGCGCCTATGGTGCGGCTGGTACGGCCATGGCCGTACCACTTTTTTGGTCTCGCCGTACTATTCTCCGAGTAGAAATTGAAAAGATGGAATAGGTTGGGTTACGGCACGTCATTGTGTTACCCCTGTAAGTGTCTCGCTCGCTACGTTCGCTCGCCAACTACAGATTCATTTTAAAGTAATTTTTTTGTTCACCACTTAGCTAATCGTAATTTTTCATAACACAATAATATGCAAATTTATTAATATAAATTTTTTTTCATTGCTATCTCTCGATTAAAAAAAAAAATTTTGTATTGTTTCTGTCAAACTCTGCAAGGCTTAACTATACTTAATTAACCCCATTCTCAAAGAGGTAATGTGTTTGATAGCAAGACAGCATGGATACATACAGAATAATATAATGGTGACAAGTCCATATGAAAACCAAAATGTAATTGTGAATTTCCAACTCGCAGGTTTATCAGGAGCATGTTCACAAGTCTCACAGTTCCTTCTGCTATAGTTCTGAAGATTGGTTCCCTCAGCCAGATATTCTTAAAATGCTGAGACTCTGTGGATAGCTACATATTATTGTAAAAGTGTTATAAACTGTTAATTTAATGGTTAGAGCCGTACCACATTTCATTTGCTGGCTCCGGCTCTGTGTGTGATCTCTTGGTTGATAAAGATGTGTGATCTCTAGGTTGATAAAGATGTGTGATCTCTTGATTGTTAAAGTATGTGTGATCTCTTGGTTGGTAAATTATGTGCGATCTCTTGATTGGTAAAGTATGTGCGATCTCTTGGTTGGTACAGTATGTGTGATCTCTTGATTGGTAAAGATCTGTGATCTCTTGGTTGATAAAGTACTGCGATCTCTTGGTTGGTAAAGTATGTGTGATCTCTTGGTTGGTAAAGTATGTACGATCTCTTGGTTGGTAAAAATCTGTGATCTCTTGGTTGGTAAAGATCTGTGATCTCTTGGTATGTAAAGATCTGTGATCTCTTGGTATGTAAAGATCTGTGATTTCTTGGTTAATAAAGATCTGCGATCTCTTGGTTGGTAAAGTATGTGCGATCTCTTAGTTGGTAAAGTATGTGCGATCTCTTGGTTGGTACAGTATGTGTGATTTCTTGATTAGTAAAGATCTGTGATCTCTTGGTTGATAAAGTACTGCGATCTCTTGGTTGGTAAAAATCTGTGATCTCTTGGTTGGTAAAGATCTGTGATCTCTTGGTTGGTAAAGATCTGTGATCTCTTGGTAGGCAAAGTATGTGTGATCTTTTAGTTTGTAAAGATCTGTGATCTCTTGGTTGGTCAAGTATGTGTAATCTCTTGGTTGGTAAAGATGTGTGATCTCTAGGTTGGTAAAGATGTGTGATCTCTTGGTTGGTAAAGTACGTGTGATATCTAGGTTGGTAAAGATCTGTGATCTCTTGGTTGGTAAAGTATGTGTGATCTCTTGGTTGGTAAAGTATGTGCGATCTCTAGGTTGGTAATGATCTATGATCTCTTGATTGGTAAAGTATGTGTGATCTCTTGGTATGTAAAGATCTGTGATCTCTTGGTTAATAAAGATCTGCGATCTCTTGGTTGGTAAAGTATGTGTGATCTCTTGGTTGGTAAAGTATGTGCGATCTCTTGGTATGTAAAGATCTGTGATCTCTTGGTTAATAAAGATCTGCGATCTCTTGGTTGGTAAAGTATGTGTGATCTCTTGGTTGGTAAAGTATGTACGATCTCTTGGTTGGTAAAGTATGTACGATCTCTTGGTATTTGAAGATCTGTGATCTCTTTGTTGGTAAAGTATCTGTGATCTCTTGGTAGGCAAAGTATCTCTTGGTAGGCAAAGTATGTGTGATCTCTTAGTTTGTAAAGTATGTGTGATCTCTTGATTGGTAAAGTATGTCTGATCTCTTGGTATTTGAAGATCTGTGATCTCTTTGTTGGTAAAGTATCTGTGATCTCTTGGTATGTAAAGATCTGTGATCTCTTGGTTAATAAAGATCTGTGATCTCTTGGTTGGTAAAGTATGTGTGATCTCTTGGTTGGTAAAGTATGTGTGATCTCTTGGTATGTAAAGATCTGTGATCTCTTGGTTAATAATGATTTGCGATCTCTTGGTTGGTAAAGTATGTGTGATCTCTTGGTTGGTAAAGTATGTACGATCTCTTGGTTGGTAAAGTATGTACGATCTCTTGGTTGGTAAATATGTGTGATCTCTTTGTTGGTAAAGATCTGTGATCTCTTGGTAGGCAAAGTATGTGTGATCTCTTAGTTTGTAAAGTATGTGTGATCTCTTGGTATTTGAAGATCTGTGATCTCTTGGTATGTAAAGATCTGTGATCTCTTGGTTAATAAAGATCTGTGATCTCTTGGTTGGTAAAGTATGTGCAATCTCTTGGTTAGTTAAATATATACGCTCTCTTGGTTGGTAAATCTGTGATTTCTTTGGTGGTAAAGATTTGTAATCTCTTGGTTGGTAAAGTATGTGTGATCTCTTGGTTGGTAAAGTATGTGTGATCTCTTGGTTGGTAAAGTATGTGTGATCTCTTGGTTGGTAAAGTATGTGTGATCTCTTGGTTGGTAAAGTATGTGTGATCTCTTGGTTGGTAAAGTATGTGTGATCTCTTGGTTGGTAAAGTATGTGTGATCTCTTGATTGGTAAAGAATCTGTGATCTCTTGGTATGTAAAGATCTGTGATCTCTTGGTATGTAAAGATCTATGATCTCTTGATTGGTAAAGTATGTGTGATCTCTTGGTTGGTAAAGTATGTGCGATCTCTTGGTTGGTAAAGTATGTGTGATCTCTTGATTGGTAAAGAATCTGTGATCTCTTGGTATGTAAAGATCTGTGATCTCTTGGTATTTAAAGATCTGTGATCTCTTGGTTAATAAAGATCTGCAATCTCTTGGTTGGTAAAGTATGTGTGATCTCTTGGTTGGTAAAGTATCTGTGATCTCTTGGTATTTAAAGATCTGTGATCTCTTGGTTAATAAAGATCTGCAATCTCTTGGTTGGTAAATATCTGTGATATCTTGGTTGGTAAAGTTTGTGCAATCTCTTGGTTGGTAAAGATACTGAATAATGCATGAAAGTAAGTACTGTTAGCAAATAGTAAAGCTAATAGTCTTCTGTAGAAGTGTTTTGGAATGTTGTATGGGATGTAACTGTGTTAAAATTTAAAAAAAATGTTATAATTATTTACTTCATTTGTACATATAGAATTGCAAAGAGTGCACCTCTGACGAAATCACCAGGGCTACAAAATCAAACAGACTCTCCATCCCTGAGAATGGATCAACAAGTGCTCGGTGACTAAGCAGAAATGAACTATCCTCGACTGTTCCTAGCTACATTTGTCACAAAATGACAATCCATGTTCATAAAGCTGATTTTATTCATATTGTGTAGCGATTGTTTGAATATAATTTGTAATTTTAAAAAAAATTCCAACATTTTATGGAGTCAGAAATCAGATATTTTGAGTACATGAAAGTAAGATAACATGTGCAGTTTCCTGACATTGTCATGTATGTAGGAAATTTGATGTTCACTTCATGAAATGAGGAATACACATGGCATTTCTGTCTCTGACATGAATACAGGAAATTTGACATTTGATACATGAAATGAAGATGACATATGGTTTTTATTGCTTGTGACATGTATACAGGAAATGCATCTGAAATTTGGTAGATGAAATTTCAGGTACCTGAAATCGGTCGTGTCAGGTACCTGAAATTGTGCTCTATCATATACCACCATGTAGCAAGAAATGTACAGGAAATTCCGGGATTTCCTGCACTTTGACACAAGCAAACTGGATGGAATTTCCTTTGCCTTTCAAGCATCTATCATGCATGAGGAAACTCCACTTTTTTTGTAGTGAAGGGCATGCTGGGATTCCCCATTCTGGACCTTTGGAAGGAGCTCAGAATGTGCTAATACTGGTGCACTGTATAATAATGATACACCAAGGCCAGGCCAATGTAAATACACCACTTAAAGGCAATACGGTGCATTTACAAGTTAAAATTTGGTTAAACACGACTTCATCACTCAAAATTTTGTGATGTATCCAAGTCTGTAATTTGGCTAGTGTGTTTGCTAACTTATGTTGAGATATTTGGTTGAAGATATAACACATCATTTAAGTGTCACAAAGCTGCCAAATTATATATTACACCATTAATAGTTTTAAGCACCAAAAGCTGTCACATCATATTGATTGCATATAACGATTAAATAAGTTTTGGCTACATAGTGCAATTGATAAGCCTATTGCACAGCCATCCTTTGACTTGTTGTCTGTGACTTAATTATTATCATTGTGGGGATCAGGTTAAATTTCACTGGTGAGGTGAAGTTATCTGTATTAAATATTAACTTTTTGTAGAAAGTCATGGTCATGAGACTATTTTCTACACTCTAAAATATTTTGAATTCTTGTAGTTAGCTACGTATACATTACATAACTAAAAGGCATGTAATTAAGAGCGCCAATTCATCATACAATAACACTTGTTGACACGAGTAGTTGTACAGTAGATCTACACTAGCTAACTCATAACACCAGCAGAAGGCTGTGCAGGGCTTCCTTACAAAAGACAAAAGAATGGCAACAGGAAATAAAACAGGAATTGACCAACTAATTAAATCAATAGTTCAATGGCATGTATAAGTGCATAGTAATTACTGTTCAATTGCATTTCCAACAACACATGTAGTTGATGATATTATAGCTTGCACTTCAATATCATAGAGGTAATAAAAGTGGACAATCAATTTAAACGAAAACATCACATATAAAAGGGCATTTGCCGAGGACATATTTTGCGATGAGTGGAAAATGGTGGCTGACAGTTTTTGTCACCACTTCCAAGAGACCATTTTAAGTACACGTTACAGCAACTTAGCGCATAAGTTAGCATATATAAGTTGTGAGCATCTTAACAGAAGACAAAACAATAAACAAGCAAGAAAAAAAAATGGCGGGCTCTAAATAGAGAGAAGAATAGTACTGTTTGCCATTGATGCAGCTAAATTCAACTATACAGGGTGCTATCAGAATTTTGCAAGATACTATCCTGAGGGTTTATCTTCAATCAAGAAATACTTTGGTGCTATTACTCGCAAAAATTATTACATATAGCTTTTTTTAGTTAGGGCACTCATTGTAAATGTGGTGTGCATCGATAGTGAGCTATAATGTATGATTCACTTTGTGCAGCTACTTTTTAAATTTGAATAGGAGCTAGAGGTCAAAGGGCATACCGGGGATTCTTCTGTTTATACCCAGACCTCCGGAAGGAGTTAAGAATGTAGTAAACAAGAGCACAGATTTCGCACATGGAGAATAGCATTGAATTATAAACATGACCTCTACGTTCAAAATAGTTTATAAAAACATGCATGTATGTATATGTATATATATATATCAACACATAATATATAAATATATATAAATTGGCACAGTATTAAAACAATTTCTTTAAGCAGTTTAATTTCATATTGATCTCTTTGCTGAAGCAAGCACTCCATGAGTGTTATCATCTGAGGTAACAGGTATGGAAATTGTTGAAGACTCCAAACCACCAGCTGAGACCTCTACAACAATGGCATCAGCATAAGACATCTCTCCCGGAGGAACAATACGAGTACGGTAACCGCCATCTTGGTCAATCTGCATCATCAGTTTGCGATGAATTGGAGAAGAAGCGCTGTCCTCAGTAACCTGAACGACAGCACGAGCCAAACCATGGTAGGCACTTCTGTGTGGAACCTGATTGAATTCTTGACAAGAAGGATTACCGTTACCTACACCAATGATTCTTCCAGGACCACTCACTATTCGGAACGTAACCAGAGCAGAGGAAGATGGCACTACTCTTCCAGCAGAATCAACTATGGCGGCAGATATCAATCCTGCATCTTGTCCGTTCAAAACCAGCATACTCCCCGTTCCAGTCTTTTCGCTTGGTGCATCTACTGCTGCCACTACTTTGACAGCTGTTCCTGCAGTTTCCACAGTATGAGAGGCTTTTACTTCTTTCTGAGTATTGAAAGCATTAGCAGTGATTTTTCCAGGTGTAAATGGAATGTCCGTCCATTCTGCCCATCCATGCCAGTTCACTGACACATTCCCAAATGATTGGCCATTAACCACAAGCTCGGCTTTCTCTGCATTGGTATAGGCTTGGATGGTACGACTGGGTTTGCCCTCAAAGTACTCCCAGCTCTGCACTATGTGAATTGTGTAGCCATCTTCTAAATTTTCTTCCGATTCTGTTGAGTAAGGGTTGACAAGAGAAGGTGGATTCATAGGAACATCGTAACCATTATTATTACTTTTGGCTCCGTAATAATACCAAGTGCGATACCAGTATGCTGATGGTTTGGCAAAGCCAGCCAAGTCAATGGAACCAAAGGATGAAGACACCATTGGCCAGCCATAGGGATAAGGCTCACCGTAGTAGTCAAACAGAGTCCATGACATGCATCCAGCAACAAAATCAAGGTTCAATTGATTGCCAGTCTGCTCTTGATTGCACTGACCATTGAAACTGCCAAGGACTCGTTTGCCAGGGTCAGGATAATCCTCTCCTCTCTGGTTGGTGCATGAGCAACACTCGGAACCTATGAGGGGCTTCTTTGGAAACTGCTTGTGAAATGATTCAAAAGTGCTACCACTTTGATGTGACAATCCTTGCACGTCAATGTACTCGGTGAGCTCATGCCCCCACCCGTAGAGCATGTTGGCTGAAACCGATCGCTGCGGGTCCATTTGTTTTGAGATCTTCATAAAGCGTTCAGCTACTCCATGAGCATCGCCAGTGGCACAACCAGCTTCATTGCAGAAAGACCACACCATAATGCTTGGATGGTTTCGATCTCTTTTAACCATATCTCTTTGATCTTCAAGCCAAATGGAATTGGGTCCGAAGTTACGATTTTCATCCCAAACTACGATTCCAATTTGATCTAGAATGTCCAGGAGAAGAGGAACAGGTGGATTGTGCGACATGCGCCAAGAATTAGCACCAACGGCTCTCATCATCTGACTCCTAAACAAATTAATGCGATCTGGCACTGCCACACCCACTCCTGTGAACGAATTGTGGTTATTGAAACCTCTCCACTTAAAGGATTTTCCGTTCAGAAAGAAAGCTGTATTAGGATCCCAACGAGTTTCACGAACTCCAAATACTACTGTCGAGCTCTCGATTACTGAGTTATCTGACGTTGAAATAAGAGAAACGGTAAGTTTATAAAGATAAGGTCTATTTAAGCTCCATAGTTCTATTTGAGGAATCTTAGGAATAGTTTCTTTAAAAATATAAAACTGATCGGGTAAAAGAGTCACCGCTTCAGAACTGACAGATCCTTTGTTGTTGCCGTCTTCATCAATTAGATTAAAGACGACCATTACTGAAACAGATTTGTCCAAATTTTCATTATATACTTCCGCCTCAGGGTAAAAGTCAACATCAGCGTATTGGCCTTTAGAAGGTTCACCAACAACGTGGTCAGTAATATTGCTTACCACCTTGGATTGACCATAGATGCCACTTACTACAAAGTGAACATGGTCTGTTGTTAAAAGCCTGACATGCCTGTATATACCCCCGCCTTCATACCACCACCCTGTATAACCCACGTAGGCAATAACTTCTACAGCTATAACATTTACATTGTCTGTTCCATCCCCGTAGTACACTAAACTGGCATTGTCAAGGCGAACCTGAAATGTAGTATATCCACTGTCATGGGAGCGAAGGAATTTCCCATTCAAGTATATAGAAGAATACCTGAAAACTCCCTGAAACTCGACCCAAATGGATTGGCCTTCCCAATCTGATGGTAAACTGAAATGCTTGCGATACCAGAGGTTCCTAATGGGAAGGTAGCCATGACCCTCCACACTATTTTGGTCATAGGTCCCATTTATCAGCCCATCGTGAGGTACATCTACTATTTCCCACTCACTGTCATCATAATTTTTGGCTGCTTGTTTAGGGTATTGCGTTGGTGGCTTTGGTGGGTCTCTTCCTCCTCCTACCCATCCCTTACTGGGATGCTGGCAGTCTTTGCTCTGGCCAATGAAACAGCCTAAGGAGTCATTGTACTGCCAGACTATGCAATTGAAGTCATTGCAGCAAGCATCTCGACAGTCATCTGCGCTTTTCTGTAGTTTCGAGTTCAGCCCATTGCACTGCATATCATTGTAGGAGTAAGTGAAATCATTAAGATCACAATGAAATGGTTCAGCTACACTAAAGCGCCAGGCGAAATCAAAATTCACACTCCCGGTGACTTCGAAAGTTGAAAGTACTGGCGAAGAAACTACCGCTAACAATAGAATAACCCAAGAGGCCGGCATGGTTCCGTTTGCTCGATGAGCGTGGAAACCAGTAGCAATTACTCAACTTAAACAATAATTAGAATCAATGACGGTAAAGGATCGCTGGTGTAACGGGAGAATAATACTAGTGCACCATAATAAAGACACACCAGGGCCAGGTCAATGTAAAATACGGCAATACTGTGCATTTACGAGTTAAAACACGCCTTCATCACTTAATTTTTTGTCAAGATGTATCCAAGTTATTTAAGTGTCACAAAGCTGCCAAATTATTGATTGGACACCATTAATCAAAAGCTGTCAAATCATATTGATTGGACATTCAATAATGCATATCAAATAAGTTCTAGCTACATAGAGTGTGATCAATAAGCCTATGTACAGTCATCCTTTGACTTGTTGTCTATGACTCAATTATTATCATTGTGGGGTTCATGGTTAAATTTCGCTGGTGAAGTGAAGTTATCTGTATTAAATATTAACTTTTTGTAGAAAGTCATGGGCATCAGACTATTTCTACACTCCAAAATATTTTGAATTCTTGTAGTTAGCTACGTATACATTACATAACTAAAAGGCATGTAATTAAAGAACGCCAAATAATCCATCATACAATAACACATGTTGACACCAGTACGTAGTTGTACAGTAGAGAGCTAATACAAACACAGTATGCTATTTGACAGAGTTTGAATATAATATCAACAAATCTGAATCTCAATCTGACAGTTCACAATAACTGGCATGATACAATACTTATAAAGAAAGGCAGTGCAGGGCCTTGTCACAAAACAAAGGAACAAAGAAGGCTATGCAGGGCCTCCTTACAAAAGAATGGTAACAGGAAAATAAAACAGGAAATGATCAAGTAATCAAATAAAGAGTTCAATGACATGTATAAGTGCATAGCAATTACTGTTCAATTGCATTTCCAACAACACATGTAGTTGATGATGTAGCTTACACTTCAATAAAATAGAGGTAATTAAAGTGGATGATCAATTTAAAATAGTTAAAACATGTGTATATATATCATATAATACATGCATATATAAATTGGGTCAGGAATGTTAAAACAATTTCTTTAAGCAGTTTAATTTTGTATCGATCTCTTCGCTGAAGCAAGCACTCCATGATTGTTATCATCTGAGGTAACAGGTATGGAAATTGTTGAAGACTCCAACCCATCAGCTGTGACCTCTACAACAATGGCATCAGCATAAGACGTTTCTCCAGGAGGAACAATACGGGTACGGTAACCACCGTCTTGGTCAATCTGCATCATCAGTTTGCGATGAATTGGAGAAGAAGCGCTGTCCTCAGTAACCTGAACAACAGCACGAGCCAAACCATGGTAGGCACTTCTGTGTGGAACCTGATTGAATTCTTGACAAGAAGGATTACCGTTACCTACACCAATGATTCTTCCAGGACCACTCACGATTCGGAATGTAACCAGAGCAGAGGAAGATGGCACTACTCTTCCAGCAGAATCAATTATGGCGGCAGATATCAATCCTGCATCTTGTCCGTTCAAAACCAGCATACTCCCTGTTCCAGTCTTTTCGCTTGGTGCATCTACTGCTGCCACTACTTTGACAGCTGCTCCTGCAGTTTCCACAGTATGAGAGGCTTTTACTTCTTTCTGAGCACTGACAGCATTAGCAGTGATTTTTCCAGGTGTAAATGGAACGTCCGTCCATTCTGCCCATCCATGCCAGTTCACTGACACATTCCCAAATGATTGGCCATTAACCACAAGCTCGGCTTTCTCTGCATTGGTATAAGCTTGGATGGTACGACTGGGCTTGCCCTCAAAGTATTCCCAGCTCTGCACTATGCGAATCATATAGCCATCTTCTAAATTTTCTTCTGAATTTGTCGAGTAAGGGTTGACAAGAGAAGGTGGATTGATAGGAACATCGTAACCGCTATTATTACTTTTGGCTCCGTAATAATACCAAGTGCGATACCAGTATGCTGATGGTTTGGCAAAGCCAGCCAAGTCAATGGAACCAAAGGACGAAGACACCATTGGCCAGCCATAGGGCCAAGGCTCACCATAGTAGTCAAACAGAGTCCATGTCATGCATCCAGCAACAAATTCACGATTCAGTTCATAACCTGTCTGCTGTTGATTGCAGTCACCAGTAAAGCTGCCAAGGACTTGTTTGTCAGGATTAGGATAATCCTCTCCTCTCTGGTTGGTGCATGAACAACACTCGGAACCTATGAGGGGCTTGTTTGGAAACTGCTTATGAAATGAATCAAAAGTGCTACCACTTTGATGTGATAATCCCTGCACATCAATATGTTCAGTGAGCTCACCACCCCACCCTCCATTCATGTTCGCTGCCACAGGGCGCTCAGGGTCCACTTGATAGGAAACTTTTCTAAACTTTTCGGCAACTCCCGGACCTGCACCACAACCACCTTCATTGCAGAAAGACCACACCATTATACTAGGATGGTTTCTGTCTCTTTTAACCATATCTCTTTGAGCCATGACCCAACTTTTTTGGGATCCATAGTTACGGTTTTCATCCCAAACTATGATTCCAATTTGATCTAGAATGTCCAGGAGATGAGGGACAGGTGGATTATGCGACATGCGCCAAGAATTAGCACCAACGGCTCTCATCATCTGACTCCTAAACAAATTAATGCGATCTGGCACTGCCACACCCACTCCAGTAAAAGAGTTGTGGTTGTTGAATCCTCTCCATTTAAATTTTTTCCCGTTAAGAAAGAAACCAGTTTGGGGATCCCAATGAGTGTCACGAACACCGACTGTAACGGTTGAGTTTTCAATGATTGTCTTGTCTGAAGCTGAAATGAGAGAAGCGCAAAGTGTATACAGATAAGGTCTCGTTATGCTCCATAGTTCTACTTTAGAAATTTTCCAAATAGTTTCATTAAAAATAGTGAACTGATTGGGTAAAATTGTCACTACTTCAGAACTGACAGATCCTTTGTTGTTGCCATCTTCATCAATTAGATTAAAGATGACCATTACTGAAACAGATTTGTCCAAATTTTCATTATAAACTTCCGCCTCAGGGTAAAAGTCAACATCAGCGTACTGGCCTTTAGAAGGTTCACCAACAACGTGATCAGTAATATTGCTTACCACCTTGGATTGACCGTAGATGCCACTTACTACAAAGTGAACATGGTCTGTTGTTAAAAGCCTGACATGCCTGTATATACCCCCACCTTCATACCACCATCCCGTGTAACCCACATCAGCATTGGCTTCTACAGCTATAACATTTCCATTTTCCACTCCACTTCCATAATTGACTGAGCTGGCATTATCAAGGCGAACAAGCAACGTTGTATATCCAGAATCATGCAGGCAAAGAATTTGCCCATTCAAGTATATAGAAGAATGCCTGAAAACTCCCTGAAACTCGACCCAAACGGATTGGCCTTCCCACTCTGATGGTAAACTGAAATGCTTGCGATACCAGAGGTTCTTAATGGGAAGATACCCCTTACCCATTACTTCACTTTGGTCATAGCTTCCATTTATCAGCCCATCGTGAGGTACATCTACTATTTCCCACTTACTGTCATCGTAATCTTTAGCTGCTTGCTTAGGGCTTTGTGCTGGTGGTCCTGGTGGGTCTCTCCCTCCTCCTACCCATTCCTTATTGGGATGCTGGCAATCGTTGCTCTGGCCAGTGAAACAGCCTAAGGAGTCACTGTACTGCCAGACTAGGCAGTTTCCATCATTACAGCAAGTACTGCGACAGTTATCTGCGCTTTTCTCCTGTTTAGGGTTTAGCCCATAACACTGCACATCATTGAGGGAGTGAATGAAATCTTTAAGGTCGCAGTAAACCTTAGCTTCCTCCATACTAAAGCGCCAAGAAAAATCGAAATTTACACTCTCCGTGATGGGTATAGTAGCGGATAAATGCACTGGTAAAAAAACTAACGATACCAGAATTACTCCTGTACTAACAACTTCCATCTTAGCTGAGGAGGAACCGCCGAGTTTAAGCACTCTCACCAATGTCAATGACCGACTTCTGGCACCAACTACGTAAAGGTTGAGTGAGTATAATTTGTAAGTAATGTAATCAAGTCACGCGCGCGAGAACAGTAAAAAGGGGGAATACCCTAGAGTTACTCTTAGGCAACACTCTGTGATGCTAGAGAGTGAGACCGGCCACATTTTTTAACCGGTAGCTATATCTCAAACCTTTGCTCAACTATAGTCTGATAAAAATTTGTGATGAATTGAGTAGATTTGACAGTAGAAAACTCAATAGATGGTGTCTCTGTGGTTGATGGTGTCTCTGTGGTTGATGGTGTCGCTGCTGCTGCGGATGGGTAGTGGCCGGTTAGCTAGCCATCAACTGGTGCTATACAGCAAGTGGCTAATATCGGAATGATTTTTCCAACTAATAATATGTTACCACACATCTCTAGCTACTGACCACGGCCTTAGGTTTTCTTTGCTACAGTTGTTATGAATTTATGCAGTCTAGCAATGCATAATAGGTGACTATTGGTATATACAATAACTTTCACTATCCAAAAGTTGGGGGCTTTGCCCCCTACCTGGGGGGGGGGGGGGGGGGGGGAGGAGGGAAGCGCTAGCTTTTTGCCGCCTGTGGATATTACTATATAATAATTATAATATAAATATAATATTATTATTTGATATTATAATTAGATGAGTATCACATCAATGTCTTGACTACAGTGCATGTATGTATGTATATGTGTATGGAATTTGGGTATTAGTGTGTGTATAGATATCATACAACATTACTAGTGATGTGCTTGAGCACAAATGGCGAGCGAGCCTAAAGACTATACTATTTTTATATGAATGATTTTGACTTCTAATACTGAAGCTACTGAAAATACGATCCAGTTTTTACATTTAGCATACAGGGTAAAGGGATTTCAGTGCCATAGTAACAACTCTCTGCAACTGCTTGGAAAGAAAAAACAACCAAACAATACACGTTATTTAAAAGTTTTCTTTGTGATATTCTTTAGGTAAGTAGTGGTTGTAACACACAATGCTTTGACACAACTGGACATGCACCTACACAGACTTACCTTCCTGTTGCGCACGGCTTATAACCATGACAAAGAGCGCATTGACTTACCACCGCCACTAACTCGAATAGAAATGGAAGTCCCTTAAGGTTTTCAAGTTTGCAACTGCACCCGAAAAGAATTCAAAACGGTTACACATTCAATTCTAGGGGGATACGGGTAATGATCGATAACCAGGGATTCTGTTTATGCAATTTGGGACGGGGGGACACATATAACTAACACAAAAACGCGAGGGTCAAAGTACAAAATGACATACGTACGTCCATACATATATCTAAATAAATAAACAAACATCCCCGATTTTTTCATTTTTACCCCTGTAAGTGTCTCGCTCGCTACGCTCGCTCGCCAAATTATATTATATATACCCTGAAAACTTTCAACTAATAAAAATTTTATGTGAAGTCTCTTAGCAATAAAAAAATGTTGTAAAAATGATTAGCTAGCTATAGATAGCTAAGTAGGCTAACATAGCTACACAAAAATGTATTATAAAAAGTACAGTAGTAGTCTGCTGTTAGGCTACTTCAATTTAACTGTTTCATAGTAAGCTACTGCTGGTGTAGTGGGTTTCAAGGAGTAATAATCATTTTCATCCTTTTTTTTCACGTTTTGATAAACTGGCAAATCATTTTCTTTTGTTGCTCCTTCATTTTTGACCTCCACATCCTGATAGGCCATTCCCACAGGAGGCGGAGTAGACTTGTCCTTTATCTGGTCACCATCAGATTTGTCATCTTTGTTCTTAGATATGACTTTTAATTCCATGTGATCTGATTTTTTACAGCTGCTGCAGTGGAAAAAATAAAATAAAAACCCCAGTCCAAAGTTTATGGAAAAAGTTTTGTACACTAGTATAATTTTTTAGTAGGATAATTTGACCTTGTATAGCTAATAGAGTCAAACCATTTGATGAGAATATTGCTTTAGTTTTTTTGTTTTTTTTGTTTTTTTTGGTATTGAATCAGTCATTGAAGTAGCTATAGATAGCTAATACTGGACCCAGGGGTGTAATGTTAATACAAATTCATTTTTGTACAAATAAACTTCCCATGATTTTAGCCTTTGATGAGTACTTTACCAGGATCAGTGAGAGTGTTATTAATGTCTGAAACAAGGAATGGTACCTTATGCATTGTATATAACATCACCAATTTTTCCGATGATTGTAATTTTTAATATATTAACACTAATATTAGTCACATCAAAATACACTTGTTGACATCATTTCATTTTCTAGAGTAGAAAGTGAAACTCCTCCCTATTTATATTTTATTCACACTAAATGGCTTACTATCTTCTGCATTTCCTGACACTCAGTATTAGTATAATGGCTGCTGCTACTAATAGAACTACCACTGCACATGCTACAATAGCTGAAATAATTCCATAGGTAAATAAACTTGTAGGTACTGGTAGTACTACTAGTGGTGTGCTTGAGCACAAATGGCGAGCGAGCCTAAAGACTGTACTATTTTTATATGAATGATTTTGACTTCTAACACTGAAGCTACTGAATATAAGGTCCAGTTTTTTAATTTACCATACAGGGTAAAGGGATTTCAGTGCCATAGTAACAACTCTCTGCAACTGCTTGGAAGGAAAACAACAACAAAACAATACACGTTATTTAAAAGTTTTTTTTGTGATATTCTTTAGCTAAGTAGTGGTTGTAACACACAATGCTTTGACACAACAACTGGACATGCACCTACACAGACTTACCTTCGCAGTAATCTAGTGAACAATGTATTTTCAAGTAAATACTGTTGTGCACGGCTTATAACCATAACAAAGAGCGCATTGACTTATCACCGCCACTAACTCGAATAGAAAAACTGCACCCGCAAAACAAGAAGCAAAGGTAAACAATTCAATTTCTAGGGTGATACGGGTACTGATCGCTAAACCAGAGGATTCTGTTTAGTGCAATTTGGGACGGGGTCGAACGCCGAGCAAACACAAAAATACGGAGGGTCAAAGTACAAAATGACATACGTACGTCCATATATATAAATAAACATCCCCGATTTTCGATTGTGTTACCCCTGTAAGTGTCTCGCTCGCTACGCTCGCTCGCCAATTATAGCAGGACTAGTCTGTCCTGGTCCAGCTCTGGTACTGGCCCACATTTGCACAAGGTAGCTGGTGCCCTCATTTAGATCCCGGAGGTCCAATTCAGCATTTTCATGACCACCTGCAACAATGGTTAGAAGTTGTTCCTGCATTATGCCAGTCTTCATGGAGGTATAGACTACAGTGTATGAAACAACTGTGCCGCGGGCTTCATTTAGAGTGAGTAGAGACCAGCGTATTGTGAGAACTGATGGAGACTTCCAGGAAGTTGTGATATTATGGGGAGCTACATGAGGTGCTGCAAAGATCACAAGCATAATTGATTGAGTTGGTAATTTGTACTTTTATTGTTTACTTTCTTCTCTAGTGAAAATAATCAGAGATTGAGTGTCTCCGATACCAATAGAGTTAATGGCAGATATGTCTACTTTGTAAGGAACACCTACACCTGCAATATTAAAATGAAAACAAGCAGAAACAACTAAACAAAAACAACAACAAAAATTGAAGAAATGCTTAATACTTTATTAAAGAGCTTACTAAGTCTAGTGGCCGTTAGTGTTGCATTTTTTATGACAATTTCTCCACTGGTATAGTGCTTTGTTGGGTCCACAGGAAGAATTGAAACATTGTAGCTAAGAATGCCTCCAGCAAACTGAGCTGGTGAAGCCCATGTGACTACAACACTGTTGTCATCAGGTGATGTGATTTCAGATATGTGTACCTTCCCGGGAGCTAAAAGTGACATTTGGATAAATATTATTGATACAATGATACTAAAATGTTTGGTAAAATTGTATGATTGCTGAAACTCAGCCTTGAATGTTTAAGTAAGCTAGATGTACTATTTTGGTTCCAATTTTTTTTTTCAATTAAAAAAAATTCTTTTTTTTTTATCATTCCTGTCATAAAAATACTGCCAATGTGCGTTTAACTAGTTTCATGAGAAATAATTAAATATATGGTATGCAAGCTTCTCTAACACGGACTTCACTCAAGTGAAAGTATTGAGTGTACAAATTAGCTAAGTATCTATGAAATTAATCCTATAGCTAGTGATGATAATTGTCAAATAACCTGAGATTTCACCACAATTGCTTGCCCATCTTCATTTTCCAAGAGCTTATTTCGATAACTGTAAAATGCAAGGTTAGATTAAAATGCCTAGCCAGGTTTTCATTATGTCCATTATTATTATTATTATTATTATTATTATTATTATTATTATTATTATTATTTTGCTATTGATTGCTAAGAACGCCTGTGAAAAAGCTATAAAAAACAAACAAACTAACATGTCTGCAAGGTGAAATTATTTGCAGAAGTAGCAGTGCTCCACTAGGTAGCAAGAAGTTCACCTCACACTCATACAAGGTCTTATGAAAGTCACTGGAGACATTGTGTATAACCAGGTCTAATGTTTCTCCATGAGTAGTGCTGGCCAATCTTTCATTAGTCATTAGATTCCTCCATTGAATGGAGTTGACTGGGTACACACTGGAACAAGTTGTTCTTGCCGAGGACCCGGCCTGGTAGCCACTCTGATTATATGTGATCAGAACTAAATACAAGGAAATCATAAGTAGAGAGATATTTTTAAACATATTATATACTCGAGCATGCAATTCCTAAATACATTTTACATCAACAGAAGTCATCTGCACCTAATTAAAAATAATTACATGTCAATAGCTAGTCTAAATTGAACCAATATTTCATTTTCAGGATAAGAAGATAGTGTACCTGTATCTTTATGGTAGAAAAAAAAAAATAGCAAAAGCACAAATGGGACAAATTATACATATTTCATATTTGCAAGAATCAATTTTTAGTGACCTGATTCTGTATTGAATATGCTTGTCTTATTGAGCTATGCAACACATCAGCAACCTACTACATGGCTGTGGTGATAAAAATCAATACTTGGAACTGAACACTAGATTATCTTCACAATGTTATTTTTAGGTGAGTGATCTGTGAGACGACTCACTGTTATCACATGGTAACTTTTCTAATTAGTGTTTCAGTTTCAAGTATTGATTTTTATCACCGAAGCTATGTACAGTATAATGTCAGTTATCTGATTAAATGGGACCAGGGGGTGGGGGAGGGGGAGGAGGAGGAGGAGGGCGAGGGGGGGTGTCCCAAATAAGTAAATATTCTAGATAACTGAAGTTGTTATTTTGGAACTAAAATTCAATAAACATGACTATTAGATGTATTCTCTCTCTTTCATAGGCTTTTTTAAACAATACAGAATGAAAAATATTTGGTCGCCACCGGGAATTGAGACTGTAGCATAGCAGTACCCCTTAACAGTATAAATACAGAGTTGGAGTGTTTGTTCACTGGCTGGTTGTCGTAGCTCAGTGGCAGAGCGCTTGTGCGCTATACAAGCGGTCCTGGGTTCGCCTGGGTTCGATTCCCAGTGGCGACCAAATATTTTTAATTCTGTATTGTTTAAAAAGCCTGTGAAAGAGAGAGAATACATCTAATGAGTAAAAGAAGGCTGAGAAAGAAATTGTGAACATGACCATTATATTGAATTTCCTTAGTCTAAGATGCTAATCTTTGATTTAACACTGGTGCTCTTGCAGCTGCAATACAAACCAGCTGGGTCCCAGGGAGCTAGAGGTTGACATAAAGAGTACCTTTGTAAAGTAAGCCTGAAACCCTGGCCCAAGGAATGCAGCTGCCAACTAAACTTTATTTCTGGACTAGATATTTCACTCTCAGGCTTTATTTTGACTGCATCTGGCTCATGAAAATAAATTAGCCTACTCCTGGAATATTTCACCATAATCACACTCTGACTCATGAAATATATAATACTTATTACATGAGTCAGAGTGTGATTTGGCAAAATGTTTCACTTCACGAGCCTATTATAGACTGATTAAACATTAGTGGATCTATTCAATTAGAATCATGAAGGCATTAAAAAATCAAGGTACAACACTTATTGCTACACTCTAGGATTTATCAGTTTGCTTCTTTAGGATTTATCCATTGCTAAACTCTAAAACAGTTGGAAATGATATCATATCGACAAAGTTTAGGAATCCATGGCTTCTGATAATGTCCTTACTCTGCTCAAACACACTACAGCTCGAGGCCTCAGATTCCTAAATGCAGCAGATTCACAACATCCTAATCTCACTATAATAAACTACAAGTTTAGCAAAGTAAACTTAACAAACTGTAATACCTGCATTTGACAATTCAATTGTGGCAGTGTTTTCTCCTCTTATATTCCTGACTGTGCATGAAAATCTTCCCATGTAATCTGCCAGTTCCTGACTGCGAATGAGTAGGTAGTTGTAATACGTTGCTGATGAAGCGTTTGTGATTCTCTGGCTCTGTACATAGGTGTGACCCACTCGATTCCAGGTAACTATGGTAGCAGGTCCTCCTGTGGACTCGCATATTAGAATTCCGGAGAGGTCATTGTAAGTTAAAGATGACACAACTGGAGCACCTGTTGTTATTATAATACATCAACTGGATCACTGTTTTTTTTTAAGGATTGTTAGTGTGCAGTAGTAATAACATTCAGAAAGGAAAAACAGTCGTAGTAATTATAATTATTACTTATCTTTAAATGAATTAGATATTTTCTTCTGTAACCAGTGTGTGTATGTTCCAGAAGTAGTGTCATTGCTGAAGTACAACAGCATGATGAACTCTGGCAATATGTTGTTTATTTTATGACGCAGAACAAATTATGTACATTTCATTTCAAACAGCCCATAACAAACATGATATAAGCCTCATCTTATCATATAATTAAAGAGTTTGGGATTGCCTTGAAGCATAGCTACAATAATTGCATTTGGCTACTCATTTTGTGTAGTGTCATTCATTTCCTACTCATAACTTCTATACTTACCCAAATGTGCCATATACACTCCAATATAAAGATCAGCAAAGGTAGTGTTAGAGATTGGCAGGGAGCATGTGTATATTCCAGCTGGTATGGTTGAATTGCTTTGCCTATGAAGTAAAACAGTGCCGGCTCCTCTTGATCTGTACAGTGTTGTTGCACTTCTTCCGACAACATTACCATCTGGAAGATACCAGTTCCCCAGTGCTCCATTTCCTGTAGTGTACTTGTCCTCACAGCAATTAGTGAAAGATGTGAAGCAGATTAAGGAGTTCTCGTTCGTGCCAATGTCATTGATGTCAATAAGACTATTATTTGAATAGAAGACTTCACGCAGTGTTATTGCGTTTGCTAATAATAAGAACAATTATTTGATAGAAAATTACAAAAAATGCATGCAAAAAGTTAAATTTACCAGTTGGAGCAGTAGTTGATGCATTTATGAATGTGTACAGTCCTCTTCCCACTTCATTGACATAAGCTATTCCTACCTCATATGCTGTACGAGGATATAACGAGTTCACCGTGTATCTCCTTGCTTGAATAGGAACATTAACTTCAATAAATGCTTCAGTTGATTCCATTATTCTATAATGTAGGGAATAATGGAGAGGTCTCCCATAGAGCACCGTGCAGTCCTCTTGCTGCCATGAGACAATGAAACTGGTCAAATTTGCATACTCCATCTCAAAATTTGGTATGCAGCAGCTGGAAACTGCATGAACATACCATACTTTGTTAATGTATTTCCTTCCCTTCCTATTCTTCCAATAATTTACAAACTGGAAAAGAAGCACTACATTAATGGGTCAAACTTCTTACCTACACTGTCTCTCAAGCGCATTAAAAATTTACACATGAGCAGCAAACCTCATCATTTTCTGAGGAGGATTTAGGGGGGGGGGGTGTTGTGCGAGCCCCCTTTTTTCAGAATGAGCCCTCAAGTTTTAGCTACTGTATTTCTTACCTGTAACTGGAAATAAAATTATAACCACTTTATTTTTTTTGTCTTTTTTTTTTCCTCGTACTCCAACAATAATTGTGATCCTCTAAAGAATGCACCTCAACTTATTGATTATGCTGAGTCGGAATTTTTACTACTACTATGTGGCAGACCAAGTTAGTAGTATCCCAAAGCAGAGCAATTAGTCCAGCATTTATTAATTCTGGACAGAATTTAGTGGTTGGAATAATAATTTTTCCTTCATGGTTAAATTTGACAATTATACAAAACTACTCTCATCATTAGTTAAAATGTTTCTGTACTTCCATTTTTTTCCTTATAAATCAGTTTCATTTTTTCATGATTAAGTGTACCTATTCACTAAGGGTTGGCAAATTATGCTAGCATAATTTTTGAGCAAAAAGTAATTTCATAGATACTAGCATATCCTAGCATGATTAGTATACTTATGAGCATAATGAGATACCTGTAACTAGTTTTTGGAAAAAATTATAATTTGTTTTTATTACTGTAACAATTGTAGTCTCCCAGAGATTGACTTTGGGACTTATTAATGCATCTTTTAATTTACTAAAACCCTCCATGTTTTCTATTGGAAGATTCCTATATCACTTTCTGTAAGAAATAAAATAATTTCAGTTCCAGCACTATTACCCATCAGGATTCAGATCAACAACACACATATCAACAGTGGCCATATCAGGATTCAGATATTAGTCATGTGTACAGGGATTCTTATATATAGTTGTACATGAATGTGGTTGAGGTGACCTTCGAGCTCTGTCCACGAGCAGGTTTCAAGTAGCCTAATAATGATGAGCATTGCTAGCATAGGTAGCATAATAACAAAAAAAATGTGCATAATTCTCCAACTCCTACTATTCGCTCCTTTTCATTATTCTAGACATAAATACCTTTGTAAATTGGTTCTGTTTTTACTTTTAATTTTTCCATCCTGATTTTTAGCAGTTCATTCATTTCAGTTCTGGACAGTCACATCATAATGCTAATTATAGTGTGAATGAATATTATAGTCTTATAGGAAATACCATAAGCCAACATTTTTTCATAAGTAGCTACAGCTATTTCACTCCTTCTTGAAAAGAGCTCCCCCTTAACAAATCCTAGATCCATCCCTGATTTTGACTTAGTGTAAATATTAGCGAAGTGAATAACCCAACATGTGACATGAAAATCTATTATTGCACAGCCTGTGGTTCACTCACCTATGGAGCAATTATCACCAATGAACGCAACGGTGACACTGTATGGACCAGTACCCACTTCATTCACTAATGCCACTTCAAACTTATACCAAGAACTCCCATTCAAAGAAGTCAATGTTTGGCTGCCTGATCGGTAAGGGTCGTATCCAGTTGTTGTTGTAGTTTTATTGGAGTTGATGAGTCCATAACGTAGGATGTAGTCTCTTTGCTGTGCATTGCGTAGGAGGCACTGTTCGCGTTCCCACCTTACTGTGACACTGGTCTCACTGTTGATTATAACTTCAGGAGCAGGGACACAGCAACTGGGAACTAGTATCACATTTTTACAATAAATCACATGAATATCACATGACACAGGTGAGCACAAGGAAAAATTTAGAGATGAATTAAAGATGATAAGATATTTTTATGCGAGAAGTTGATACATGTACTAATGGTGCAACTTACTTGTTGCTAGAGTCTGTAACCTGATTATTCCAATACCAGATGGCAACAAACCAAAGGCCTTGATGGATACCTCGTAAATTATGTTCTCTTCCAATCCTGTTAAATAGTATTGTCTTAAATGGCCACCTATTGTTCTGTTTCCTGAAGGAGCACGACTACATGATCCGACTCTTCTGTATGATATTTCATACCTATAGACAACATCATCCTCTCGTTGAGTCCAATTTAGTTCAGCTGATGTAGACTGTATGTCTCCTGGACTCAAAATGGGAGTGGCAGGCACTGCAAGGAATACAGTAGTAGACAAAATCACTTAATTTATTGGAATTTTGTGTTATTTCTCACAATATATGTTATATTGGTGGCAAATAGAATACATCTTAAGTATCATGATTCAGAGATTAATGGTTTATGATTTCAATGGACTAGAGTAACACCTTTACTGCTCTATTGTGTTGTGAGTGCTGATACAGTAATTTATCACAGTAGATAATGATTTATGCTATAGTTAGAGCCTTCCACAGTAATTGATGATAGCTTTGATAGAACACTCTCATAGTAGCTAATGGTAATGCATAGTACCTACATATCACTGCAAGTCTTTAGTATAATGATATGTTTTGGTCTAGAGCCAAACCTAAACATGTTTAGTAATTGAACAGCATTTCAAAGCCAGTTAGTGTCCTCCTATCTTGTTACAAAGCCACTGAAAATACACCAAGTAGCTATTTGATTATAACAAACACAATTACATTATACCTTCAAGTAGAGGCATGCTGGCAGTCCTTGTATTGATACTTCTCTTAGACCAGTACCCTTCTTCATGAGCCAGTGACACTTCAAACTCATATGATGTGTTTGGAATGAGGGAATCGGCTGTGAACACAGTCTCAGTAATTGCTAAAATTGCTGACCTAGCAAAGCAGCATCCCTGGGGTCTGTAGATCACCAGCAGATGACTGACCGGTGCTGTACAGTAAGGCCTATCCCATTGTATAGTTATACTTGTGGCATTGAAGGAGATACTTCTCAATGGCGGCATTGAACAACTGAAAGGCAATTCTATAAAACAAATGTATACTAATCATATCAATGAATTTCTAGCCACAACCATGTCTTAGCAAAAACAAAAAAAAAGCAGAACAACAACAACAAAAAACCAAAACAAAAAATCTCTTTCTCGTTTCCTGTTCTATCCCATAGGTGACAGAAGATGGCCTCCCCACTTTTTGAACTAAGTAATTAATGCCCCAAATCAGTAATAGCTAATTGTCAGGAAAAGTATATGGATTGCAACTAAAATTTGTTCAATATTCTGCTCATTGCCAAAAACATGTATTTGGTAAATTCATGGGAACTAAACTTATTTCTTGTAATACCTGTTTGTTACTGTCTGAAAACTAATAAGTTTCATATTCTGTGCCACGCCTACTTAGATCGGGTCTAGCCTGGCCTTCCCACTTTCAAACTGCTTCCATCACCTGTGTAATTCATACCTTCCTCATTTGTAGAAATTATTTGAAGAAAAAAGCTTGAAGTTATCAACAGCTTAGCTATGTAGTTGACACCAGCCATCCTGGGAGAACTTGCTTAGGATTGGATCTTGCAAAATAACAAAATTTGCTTCCTGATCCCCCAATAGTTGTTTGTCTACAAGACTGATTTGTTATTTCAACTTTCAAAACGAACACTTTCACAATCGTCCGTTTTATGGAAAGCACTTTGCCTAATTTATTTTACCCTGGTGGTGATTTTATGAACAAAATGTAAACAGCAAGGTCATTTGTTACCATAATTTAACAGGGCAGGCTCTAAAGAGTTACCTTCTTAGAGACTATACTGAGCAATGAAAAGGTTTATTTCTTACAATTCCATATATATACTCTCACTCTAAGGTTTTATTTTCACTCACCTCTGGCTCATGAAAATAAATTAGCCTGCTCATGAAATTTTTTGCCATATCACAACCAGGGAACAATTTTAATGTACAAGAGTACCAATACAGGCAATTTTGTTTTTGCATGATAATTTATGCTCTTCATTTATAAATAAATGTCCAAAGCATCTATAAATTTCATAAAGTTGACCTATATATATTTGGGACCCTCCCTATCATTCGCGCTGGAACCACACCTGACGACTCATGTAATAAGTTTATAATAAATGTATATGTGTGTGTGTGTGTGTGTGTGTGTGTGTAAGAAACAACTAGAAGGCTTGAGCAAAAAGTGAAAGAGCATCAGGATGCTTGTTAGAAAGGTGCTGAGAAGGCTTCAGTTACTACTGTACATCAAGAACATCACCCCATTCACTCAATGACATCCTGCTTTTTCGGACAGGACAGGAATATATAATATAACAAATGATAGCAAATTCACAAAGAAGAGCTTTCCTACAATTTACCTTAACATAATGCTCAGACAACTGTGTAGCCTTGCTGTCTCCTATTCTCTTTTGTTCCAACACCTTTTCAGAATCAGTTTACCTTGAGAACCTAACCACATTTCTACTTGTATCTATAAACACGATACATGACTATCTCTTTCTTAACCATCTTTAGTTCCATCACCTCCAGCTTAATCTTCGCTTCCACCATGTCCATCTCCATCTTTGGCTCAGAAATTCCATCATTCTATCTCTATTTCACCTTACTACATTCAGACTGCCAGTTGTCTAAAGTTATCCCTAAAAACAATAAGGACATCAGATGTGTTCCCTGTGTGGGCAGTCAGCAATTGTGCTGTGTTGTTGTTGCTGTTGTTGTTGTTGTTGTTGTTGCATGAAAGGAGTGAATGTGTTTGTTAACAGCCATTAATTGGTCTTACATCATCATGAGTGTGCTTTTGGTACATAAAGTTCTGTTTCACTAAGAAATTTTTTTTAGTCTTGTATAGGTCCTGTTTTGTGAACTCGTTCTTGTCTTTAATTGCCGAGTTCAACTGCGCATTGCAGCTAACCAGAGTCTCTCAGTGGCAGCAGCAAAATACTACTCGGGAGTGAAGACGAGCTAAACTGTAGTGCCCAGTTCTTTCATCCCACCATTGGTTTAGACAGGCAGATGTGTATGCACCCCCTGTACTATCACCACAATGGGATGTATTGAAACAGCCTGTTTTGACCATTTAAACACTTACCATAATGCTTTCCAAGTACACAAATAAGTAATAAATGTTCATTTATCATTATCTATGGCTGTCTTGTTTATTTCACTAAAGATTATATAGCTTTGCTCTTCTGGTGTGGCTTGGAGTGTGAAAACTACAGCAAATTGTACATGCCACACTGTTAGACACAATCACTAGACTTCTCTGTCCATTATTTGTTAAGAACATTTACTGATGCCATTTTGTTGGATTTCATTTATATAGATGGACTTCTTGAAATAAACTTTTTTCTATGTAAACCAAATTAAAAACAAAACAAAACATTCTAGTACTAGATAGGCAATACAAGCTAAACCACTGACCTAACAACAAAGCACAATTCCAGATGATTAAACTTATGTGTCTTTTTGAACAGGCTATTTACTTGAAGTAATGAAGTTTATCGCAGTGCATGCACTGCTTCTTAAGTGACGTAGGAATTTGTGAAGCTGACAAAAACAATATCATATTATTAATTAGTGTCGATTCTGGGCCAGGAAATTGATGTGCTTTTGCAGCATTACATAAATATAAGGGTCTAGTTTCAAGGGTCTGGAAACAGGGGGCGAGTGGTGCTGGGAGCAATGAAAGAACATGACAACACCAAACCCCAGTTTTAAGACTTATCTCATTGATAGCTGTGGAAAGTGGAGTATTAGGTCATGGGATTCAATGCATTTAGTGCTCTTTCCTGTTCTATGTGAGTGCATATTGTAAAAATGAAACAGTATTATCTCTAAAAAAATGTTTGTTTTTCTAGAACAGTCAAAATTCTTAATTAATTAAAATTTTCTTGTCAGTAAAATAAATTCTATTTAATGGTCACCATACCAATAAATTACCAGTTTATCACCTAGCTGAAGCCATTAAAAATGACATTTGCATCTACTATAATTATTACTTGAGAGTGAAAAATTTCTCCTGCAAGATTTACACCCCTGCAAAGATACCTGCCGCTGTGTTCTCTCCTTAAATTCTTCAAAACAAGTTTATTGGCTTTTTCAACTTTACTTATGTCTTTAAAATGTACCCCGAACCATTCCACGGGATTGGTACTGCCGCAATATACAGTTACAGAATCATTTTGAGAGATTTCCAAATAGTCTGGCACAGCCTCGCCAAATCTTACACTCGTCCGAACGAACATTTCCAAATAATTCAAGAACGTCATATTTTCGTGCAGAGTTCCATGACAGTAGTAAATTCCCGAGTCATTTTTTTCCAAGTTGTGGAATGTAATGCTGTTATTGTGGGTCTTGTGCTTTTTATTTACTCTGCGATTTCCAAAATTCCATTGTGGTGGTGAAAAACTTCCACAGTAAGCTTTTACGGGGGTTCCTTCCAGTACGTGTACCCGGACCGGTACAACCCACATAGGTTTGACTACAATTGTACGCCAATTTCTACAATCAGCAGGAGTAAGGTCTAGATAAAGACATAATAAAACTGGAATTATAATTTGTTTTTGATGACCTGGCATTTATAGTACAGTTAAAAAAAACAACAACAACAATTAGCCAGATGTAGCTAGCTATTGGCGTGAGCGTCCTGGAGCATTTTTCCGTTTTTCAAATTCCAGTTTTTTTGGCAGATTTCGCTGTTAAATTTTTTAGAGGTTTTGCATTTCTCTCTTTGATTGCATCTTTGCCCTCCTTTTGTCAGTCTTTGTTCTTCATTGGTTGTAGCTACGGGCTTACTGTTTAGCTTAGCCTGTGGCAACATCATTTTAATCCTGATTTGGAAACATCTTTGGAAGAGCATAAAATTTATTCACTGGAAGATTTAAACTGATGTCAGGGTAGATACAGCTACATACTTCTGCATCATTAAGTATTTTGAAAAGAATCTCTGACCCTATACAATACATTTTAAACCTTTATAGTTATCTCTATTGAACCCATGAATATGTTCAGTACAAACATTTTCAGGAAGATTCAAGAAGACAATCACAGGTACAGTACATTGTATACACTTCTTGTGAGGGTTAGCTAGCCATCAACTGGTGCTATACAGCAAGTGGCTAATATTGGAATGATTTTAGCAACTAATAAATGTTACCACACATCTCTAGCTACTGACCACAGCCTTAGGTTTTCTTTGCTACAGTTGTTATGAATTTATGCAGTCTAGCAATGCATAATAGGTGACTATTGGTATATACAATAACTTTCACTATCCAAAAGTTTGGGGCTTTGCCCCCTACCTGGGGAGGGGGGGGGGGTGGGGGGGGGGGGGGGGAAAAGCCCTAGCTTTTTGCCACCTGTGGATATTACCATAATAACTAGAAGTGTGCTTGAGCACAAATGGCGAGCGAGCCTTAAACTACACTATTGTTATTCAAACTACTAAAATAAAGTCGAGTTGTTAAATTACGCATATAAGGTAAAGGGGATTCAATGCCATAGTAACCACTCCCCTCAACTATTTGAATTGAAAAAGAAGCAACAAAATCAAGTCACGTTATTTAAAATTTTCTCTGTGATATTCTTAATAGTAGTTGTAACGCACAATACTTTCACACAACTGAACATACCTACGCAAGACTTACTTTCGTGGTTCGTCTAGTGGACAATGAATTGTCAAGTAAATGCTGTTGAGTAGGTCTTATAACTGTGACAAATAGCGCATTAACTTACCACCGCCACTAACTCGAATAGAAATGGAGCTCCCATAAGATTTTGAGTTTTAACTGCACCCGCAAAACAATTCAAAGCCGTAAACAATTCAATTTGTAAGGTGATACGGGTAATGGTCGCAAAACCAGAGGATTCTGTTTAGTGAAGTTTGGGACGGGGTCGAACGCCGAGCGAACACAAAAATACGGAGGGTCAAAGTACAAAATGACATACATACGTCCAAACATATATATAAATAAACAAACATCCCCGATTTTCGATTGTGTTACCCTGTAAGTGTCTCGCTCGCTACGCTCGCCTCGCCAATTATAATTGCGAGCGAGCGTACGAGCGAGACACTTACAGGGGTAAAAATGAAAAATCGGAGGTTGTGTTTTTTGTATATCGTTTGGACGTACGTTATGTCATTTTGTACTTTGACCTCGCGTTTTTGTGTTAGTTTACTTGTCGACCCCATCCAAATTGCACTAAACAGAATCCTCTGGTTTATTGATCAGTACCGTATCACCCTAAAAATTGGAATTGTTTACCGTTTTGAATTCTTTTGCGGGTGCGTTTAAAACCTTGAAAACTTAAGGGACTTCCATTTCTATTCGAGTTATGCGGTGGTAAGTCAATGCGCTCTTTGTCATGGTTACAAGCCGTGCGCAACAGTATTTACTTGAAAATACATTGTCCACTAGACTACACGAAGGTAAGTCTGTAGGTGCATGTCCAGTTGTGTCAAAGCATTGTGTGTTACAACCACTACTTAGCTAAAGAATATCACAAAGAAAACTTTTAAATAACGTGTATTGTTTTGTTGTTGTTTTTTCCCTTCAATTCAAGCAGTTGCAGAGAGTTGTTACTATGGCACTGAAATCCCTTTACCCTGTATGCGAAATTTCAAAACTGGACCTGATCAGTAGCTTCAGTATTAGAAGTCAAAATCGTTCATATAAAAATAGTATAGTCTTTAGGCTCGCTAGCCATTTGTGCTCAAGCACACCACTAGTAAATATAACATATAATGTATGGACGTATGTATGTCATTTTATACTTTGACCCTCGCGTTTTTGTGTTAGTTATGTGGTCAACCCCGTCCCAAATTGCACTAAACAGAATCCTCTGGTTTATTGATCAGTACCCTGAAATTGAATTGTTTACCGTTTTGAATTCTTTTGGGGGGTGCAGTTCAAACTTGAAAACTTAGGGACTTCCATTTCTATTCGAGTTAGTGGCGGTAGTAAGTCAATGCGCTCTTTGTCATGGTTATAAGCCGTGCGCAACAGTATTTACTTGAAAATACATTGTCCACTAGACTACCGCTAAGGTAAGTCTGTGTAGGTGCATGTCCAGTTGTGTCAAACATTGTGTGTTACAACCACTACTTAGCTAAAGAATATCACAAAGAAAACTTTTAAATAACGTGTATTGTTTTGTTGTTGTTTTTTGCTTCAATTCAAGCAGTTGCAGAGAGTTGTTACTATGGCACTGAAATCTCTTTACCGTGTATGCGAAATTTAAAAACTGGACCTGATCAGTAGCTTCAGTATTAGAAGTCAAAATCATTCATATAAAAATAGTATAGTCTTTAGGCTCGCTAGCCATTTGTGCTCAAGCACACCACTAGTATAACTAGTGATGTGCTTGAGCACAAATGGCGAGCGAGCCTAAAGACTATACTATTTTTATATGAATAGTATAACTAGTGATGTGCTTGAGCACAAATGGCGAGCGAGCCTAAAGACTATACTATTTTTATATGAATGATTTTGACTTCTAACACTGAAGCTACTGAAAATAAGGTCCAGTTTTTTAATTTAGCATACACGGTAAAGGGATTTCAGTGCCATCAACTCTCTGCAACTGCTTGAATTGAAGGTAAAAAACAACAACAAAACAGTACACGTTATTTAAAAGTTTTCTCTGTGACATTGTTTAGCTAAGTAGTGGTTGTAACACACAATGCTTTGACACAACAGGGCATGCACCTACACAGACTTACCTTGCAGTAAGTGGACAATGTATTTTCTAGTAAATACTGTTGCGCACGGCTTATAACCATGACAAAGAGCGTATTGACTTACCACCGCCACTAACTCGAATAGAAATGAAAGTCCCTTAAGTTTTCAAGTTTTAACTGCACCCGTAAAAGAATTCAAAACGGTAAACAATTCAATTTCTAGGGTGATACGGGTACTGATCGATAAACCGGAGGATTCTGTTTAGTGCAATTTGGGACGGGGTCGACCACATAACTAACACAAAAACGCGAGGGTCAAAGTACAAAATGACATACGTACGTCCAAACATATATGTGACCGGATTTGCGAAAAGGGACCTTATCGCGCAAAAGCTAATTCTGAGATAAAGACCAAAAATGCCGCATGGATCATTTTTTCTGAAATTTAGCTTTTATCCATTAACATAACATATAACTCTATGCTAACCTTCACGCAAAGTTTCAGGACCTAGTTCAGTCTGCAAAGCAGAGAAAAAGCTGATAGAATACACCATACACAAAAACGTTTGAATATCAATAACGCGTGCACGGAACTGCACCGCGGGAAAACATTAATTACAGTTACGTAACCGCCCGGTAACCGCCCGTCGTTATAGTAACGAGCCCCACCCATACGTAACTCGGAAATATACGGGAACATTGCTCGTCCGCGTTCAAGTTTAAACGCGTTTTTCTCCACAAAATGTTTTTACGAAGCTACCGCGTTGGGCGAAAGTAAACGCTTATAACTCAGCCGTTAGGAAGCGCCCGGAGCCACATTATAGCTCATTTTAATGCTCTAAGATAGAACTATCTCGTGGTACCAATAACTCAATTTTTTTATTTTGCGCGATAAGGTCCCTTTTTGCAAATCCGGTCACATATACAAACAAACATCCCCGATTTTCGATTGTGTTACCCCTGTAAGTGTCTCGCTCGCTACGCTCGCTCGCCAATTATAATACTAGTGGTGCGCTCGAATAGCGCAAATGCATGGCGAGCGAGTAAATATATGAGTATTATAGGTAAAGGTGATTTGTGAAGGAAATCGCTAAATAATAGCAATGATTAGGCATGAAGAGTTAACAATAACAGAATTACCTGAATAAACTTCTAAAGCAGTGGCAAAGAAGCGCAGCTTGACAATTTGCCATTCAGTCTTTCGCCAAGAAGAGAGTAGCTATAAACTTTTTGGTTGAAACAAAGTTGCGTAAGGCAGTGCAGCAGGATTCTCCGTGCTCGTTAATTGAAAAATACTGGAACTGTGAACGCTTTACCTAACTTACTTAATTAGAAGCGCGGGCGAAATTTTTTGACGTACGCATACATACCTACATATATATATATATATATCTGAAATCTCAATTGAACACGACTGAGAGTCAGCTTCGCTCGCTTCGCTCGCTCGCTGAATTATTATTTGATACTAGTGGTGCGCTCGAATAGCGCAAAATAGCGAAGCGAGCGATGCATGTTACATTAAATTTAACCTGCAATTGTGGAGGAATGTTTCCAGGAATGTTATTTTGAGCTGAATAGAGCTTAGGGATATGTTTATCCTGGCTACAACGACAACATTCCAATGACTTAAATTCATTTTGGTGCCTGGAAACTTCTCCATACACGTTATGAAGGAATGAATGGATGTCCTCTGATAGATGCCTTTTCCTTCCTCTTACAGTACAAAAAGTTGTGGGGATATTAGCTTCTTGTTCAGATGGTGTGGCTGCATTTTCAGTGTCTTCAAGAGTAGTTGAATCTAGTATAAAGTTGATTGGTACAGTAATCCTCAGGAATAGTCTAATAAATAAATTAGGAACATTTAATGGCTTTTTAAAAAGAAAGATTCTTTACTTTGCTACCTGTTTCTGTTTCGTTTTAGCTCTCCTCCTCCTTGCCCTGTCTTTTTCATTTCTTATCTCTCTCCTTACTATTTTTTCTTCTGGAGTTTCTAACGCCCTCAAAGCTCTTGACCGAGCGTTTGTAACGTTTTGTCTACTGGGCATCGCTACTGCGTAGGGCGGGTAAACAAAACAAAATGTTGCTAAGAAGGTTACCCGGCGCGCAATCGCGTAGGAGAAAGGGAACGTTTTGTCTACTGGGCATCGCTACTTCGTACGGCGGGTAAACAAAACAAAACAAAATGTTGCTAAGAAGGTTACCCGGCCCGCGCAAGCGCGTAGGAGAAAGGGTACACACGTACGCCCACGCAAGAACAAAAACAATTTCTAGACCTAAATATATATATATATCGCGAACTCATTAGAGAGTCAGCTCCGCTCGCTTCGCTCGCTTCGCTGAATTATAATTAGATGCATTAGCTACATGAGTATCACAGCAATGTCTTGACTACAGTGCATGTATGTATGTATATGTGTATGAAATTTGGGTATTAGTGTGTGTATAGATAATATACAAACATTATATATAAATATATATACCCTGAAAATTTTCAACTAATACAAATTTTATGTGAAAAAGTCTCTTAGCAATAAAAAAATGTTGTAAAAATGATTAGCTAGCTATAGATAGCTAAGTAGGCTAACATAGCTACACAAAAATGTATTATAAAAAGTACAGTAGTAGTCTGCTGTTAGGCTACTTCAATTTAACTGTTTCATAGTAAGCTACTGCTGGTGTAGTGGGTTTCAATGAGTAATAATCATTTTCATCCTTTTTTTTCACGTTTTGATAAACTGGCAAATCATTTTCTTTTGTTGCTCCTTCATTTTTGACCTCCACATCCTGATAGGCCATTCCCACAGGAGGCGGAGTAGACTTGTCCTTTATCTGGTCACCAGATTTGTCATCTTTGTTCTTACATATGACTTTTAATTCCATGTGATCTGATTTTTTACAGCTGCTGCAGTGGAAAAAATAAAATAAAATGTAAATATGATCCCAGTCCAAAGTTTATGGAAAATGTTTTGTGCACTAGAATAATTTTTTAGTAGGATAATTTGACCTTGTATAGCTAATAGAGTAAAACCATTTGATGAGAATATGTTACTATGGGAAAGTATTGCTTTAGTTGGTTTTGTTTTTGTTTTTTGTATTGAATCAGTCATTGAAGTAGCTAGCTATAGATAGCTAATACTGGACCCAGGGGTGTAATATTAATACAAATTCATTTTTGTACAAATAAACCTCCCATGTATTAGATTTATTTTAGCCTTTGAGGAGTACTTTACCAGGATCAGTGAGAGTGTTTGAAACAAGGAATGGCACCTTATGCATTGTATATAACATCACCAATTTTTCCGATGATTGTAATTTTTAATATTATTAGTCACATCAAAATACACTTGTTGACATCATTTTATTTTCTAGAGTAGAAAGTGAAACTCCTATTTATATTTTATTCACGCTAAATGGCTTACTATCTTCTGCATTTCCTGACACTCAGTATTAGTATAATTGCTGCTGCTACTAATAGAACTACCACTGCACATGCTACAATAGCTGAAATAATTCCATAGGTAAATAAACTTGTAGGTACTGGTAGTACTATTATAGCAGGACTAGTCTGTCCCGGTCCAGCTCTGGTACTGGCCCACATTTGCACAAGGTAGCTGGTGCCCTCATTTAGATCCTGGAGGTCCAATTCAGCATTTTCACGACCACCTGCAACAATGGTTAGAAGTTGTTCCTGCATTATGCCAGTCTTCATGGAGGTATAGACTACAGTGTATGAAACAACTGTGCCGCGGGCTTCATTTAGAGTGAGTAGAGACCAGCGTATTGTGAGAACTGATGGAGACTTCCAGGAAGTTGTAATATTATGGGGAGCTACATGAGGTGCTGCAAAGATCACAAGCATAATTGATTGAGTTGGTAATTTGTTATTGTTTACTTTCTTCTCTAGTGAAAATAATCAGAGATTGAGTGTCTCCGATACCAATAGAGTTAATGGCAGATATGTCTACTTTGTAAGGAACACCTACACCTGCAATATTAAAATGAAAACAAGCAGAAACAACTAAACAAAAGCAACAACAAAAATTGAAGAAATACTTAATACTTTATTAAAGAGCTTACTAAGTCTAGTGGCCGTTAGTGTTGCATTTTTTATGACAATTTCTCCACTGGTATAGTGCTTTGTTGGGTCCACAGGAAGAATTGAAACATTGTAGCTAAGAATGCCTCCAGCAAACTGAGCTGGTGCAGCCCATGTGACTACAACACTGTTGTCATCAGGTGATGTGATTTCAGATATGTGTACCTTCCCGGGAGCTAAAAGTGACATTTGGATAAATATTATTGATACAATGATACTAAATGTTTGGTAAAACTGTATGATTGCTGAAACTCAGCCTTGAATGTTTAAGTAAGCTAAATGTACTTTTTTTGGTTCCAATTTTTTTTTTCAATCAAAAAAAAAATCTTTTTATTATTATTCCTGCATAAAAATACTGCCATTGTACGTTTAACTAGTTTCATGAGAAATAATTAAATATATGGTATGCAAGCTTCTCTAACACTGACTTCACTCAAAGTGAAAGTATTGAGTGTACAAATTAGCTAAGTATCAATGAAATTAATCCTATAGCTAATGATGATAATTGTCAAATAACTTGAGATTTCACCACAATTACTTGCCCATCTTCATTTTCCAAGAGCTTATTTCGATAACTGTAAAATGCAAGGTTAGATTAAAACTCCTAGCCAGGTTTTCATTATGTCCATTATTATTATTATTATTATTATTATTATTATTATTATTATTAATTATTATTATTATTATTATTATTATTATTTTGCTATTGATTGCTAAGAACACCTATGAAAAAGCTATAAAAAAATAACTAACATGTCTGCAAGGTGAAATTATTTGCAGAAGTAGCAGTTGCTCCACTAGGTAGCAAGAAATTCACCTCACACTCATACAAGGTCTTATGAAAGTCACTGGAGACATTGTGTATAACCAGGTCTAATGTTTCTCCATGAGTAGTGCTGGCCAATCTTTCATTAGTCACTAGATTCCTCCATTGAATGGAGTTGACTGGGTACACACTGGAACAAGTTGTTCTTGCCGAGGACCCGGCCTGGTAGCCACTCTGATTATATGTGATCAGAACTAAATACAAGGAAATCATAAGTAGAGAGATATTTTTAAACATATTATATACTCGAGCATGCAATTCCTAAATACATTTTACATCAACAGAAGTCATCTGCACCTAATTAAATAATTACATGTCAATAGCTAGTCTAAATTGAACCAATATTTCATTTGAAGAATTGTTTTTACACACTTGAAGAGAATAATTTTCAGGATAAGAAGATAGTGTACCTGTATCTTTATGGTAGAAAAAAAAACAACAAAAAATAGCAAAAGCACAAATGGGACAAATTCATATTTCATACTTGATACAAATAAAATAGAATCAATTTTTAGTGACCTGATTCTGTATTGAATATGCTTGTCTTACTAAGCTATGCAACACATCAGCAACCTACTACATGGCTGTGGTGATAAAAATCAATACTTGGAACTGAAACACTAGTTACACTAGATATCTTCACAATGTTATTTTTAGGTGAGTGATCTGTGAGACGACTCACTGTTATCACATGGTAACTTTTCTAATTAGTGTTTCAGTTTCAAGTATTGATTTTTATCACCAAAGCTATGTACAGTATAATGTCAGTTATCTGATTAAATGGGACCAGGGGGTGGGGGAGGAGGAGGAGGAGGGGGAGGGGGGGTGTCCCAAATAAGTAAATATTCTAGATAACTGAAGTTGTTATTTTGGAACTAAAATTCAATAAACATGACTATTAGATGTATTCTCTCTCTTTCATAGGCTTTTTTAAACAATACAGAATGAAAAATATTTGGTCGCCACCGGGAATTGAGACTGTAGCATAGCAGTACCCCTTAACAGTATAAATACAGAGTTGGAGTGTTTGTTCACTGGCTGGTTGTCGGCTGGCTGGTTGTCGTAGCTCAGTGGCAGAGCGCTTGTGCGCTATTCAAGCGGTCCTGGGTTCGCCTGGGTTCGATTCCCAGTGGCGACCAAATATTTTTAATTCTGTATTGTTTAAAAAGCCTGTGAAAGAGAGAGAATACATCTAATGAGTAAAAGAAGGCTGAGAAAGAAATTGTGAACATGACCATTATAGTGAATTTCCTTAGTCTAAGATGCTAAACTTTGATTTAACACTGGTGCTCTTGCAGCTGCAATACAAACCAGCTGGGTCCCAGGGAGCTAGAGGTTGACATAAAGAGTACCTTTGTAAAGTAAGACTGAAACCCTGGCCCAAGGAATGCAGCTACCAACTAAACTTTATTTCTGGACTAGATATTTCACTCTCAGGCTTTATTTTCACTGCATCTGGCTCATGAAAATAAATTAGCCTACTCCTGGAATATTTCACCATAATCACACTCTGACTCATGTAATATAATACTTATTACATGAGTCAGAGTGTGATTTGGCAAAATATTTCACTTCACGAGCAGCCTATTATAGATTGATTAAACATTAGTGAATCTATTCAATTAGAATCATGTGATAAGGCATTAAAAAATCAAGGTACAACACTTATTGCTACACTCTAGGCTTTATCAGTTTGCTTCTTAGGGATTTATCCATTGCTAAACTCTAAAACAGTTGGAAATGATATCATATCGACAAAGTTTAGGAATCCATGGCTTCTGATAATGTCCTTACTATGCTCAAACACACTACAGCTCGAGGCCTCAGATTCCTAAATGCAGCAGATTCACAACATGTTTATCTCACTAATAAACTACAAGTTTAGCAAAGTAAACTTAACAAACTGTAATACCTGCATTTGACAATTCAATTGTGGCAGTGTTTTCTCCTCTTATATTCCTGACTGTACATGAAAATCTTCCCATGTAATCTGCCAGTTCCTGACTGCGAATGAGTAGGTAGTTGTAATATGTTGCTGATGAAGCGTTTGTGATTCTCTGGCTCTGTACATAGGTGTGACCCACTCGATTCCAGGTCACTATGGTAGCAGGTCCTCCTGTGGACTCGCATGTTAGAATTCCGGAGAGGTCATTGTAAGTTAAAGATGACACAACTGGAGCACCTGCTGTTATTATAATACATCAACTGGATCACTGCTTTTTTAAGGATTGTTAGTGTGCAGTAGTAATAACATTCAGAAAGGAAAAACAGTCGTAGTAATTATAATTACTACTTATCTTTAAATGAATTAGATATTTTCTTCTGCAACCAGTGTGTGTATGTTTCAGAAGTAGTGTCATTGCTGAAGTACAACAGCATGATGAACTCTGGCAATATGTTGTTTATTTTATGACGCAGAACAAATTATGTACATTTCGTTTTGAACAGCCCATAACAAACATGATATAAGCCTCATCTTATCATATAATTAAAGAGTTTGGGATTGCCTTGAAGCATAGCTACAATAATTGCATTTGGCTACTTATTTTGTGTAATGTCATTCATTTCCTACTCATAACTTCTATACTTACCCAAATGTGCCATATACACTCCAATATAAAGATCAGCAAAGGTAGTGTTAGAGATTGGCAGGGAGCATGTGTATATTCCAGCTAGTATGGTTGAACTGCTTTGCCTATGAAGTAAAACAGTGCTGGCTCCTCTTGATCTGTACAGTGTTGTTGCACTTCTTCCGACAACATTACCATCTGGAAGATACCAGTTCCCCAGTGCTCCATTTCCTGTAGTGTACTTGTCCTCACAGCAATTAATGAAAGATGTGAAACAGATTAAGGAGTTCTCGTTCGTGCCAATGTCATTGATGTCAATAAGACTATTATTTGAATAGAAGACTTCACGCAGTGTTATTGCGTTTGCTAATAATAAGAACAATTATTTGATAGAAAATTACAAAAAATGCATGCAAAAAGTTAAATTTACCAGTTGGAGCAGTAGTTGATGCCTTTATGAATGTGTACAGTCCTCTTCCCACTTCATTGACATAAGCTATTCCTACCTCATATGCTGTACGAGGATATAACAAGTTCACCGTGTATCTCCTTGCTTGAATAGGAACATTAACTTCAATAAATGCTTCAGTTGATTCCATTATTCTATAATGTAGGGAATAATGGAGAGGTCTCCCATAGAGCACTGTGCAGTCCTCTTGCTGCCATGAGACAATGAAACTGGTCAAATTTGCATACTCCATCTCAAAATTTGGTATGCAGCAGCTGGAAACTGAACATACCATACTTTGTTAATATATTTCCTTCCCTTCCTATTCTTCCAAGAATTTACAAACTGGAATAGAAGCACTACATTAATGGGTCAAACTTCTTACCTATACTGTCTCTCAAGCATTAAAAATTTACACATGAGCAGCAAACCTCATCATTTTCAGAGGAGGATTTAGCCCCCTTTTTTCAGAATGATCCCTCAATTTCTTACTTGTAACTGAAAATAAAATTGTAACCGCTTTATTTATTTATTTATTTATTTTTTCCTCGTACTCCAACAATAATTGTGATCCTCTAAAGAATGCACCTCAACTTATTGATTATGCTGAGTCGGAATTTTTACTACTACTATGTGGCAGACCAAGTTAGTAGTATCCCAAAGCAGGGCAATTAGTCCAGCATTTATTAATTCTGGACAGAATATAGTGGTTGGAATAATAATATTCAAGATTTTTCCTTAATGGTTAAATTTGACAATTATAAAAAAAACTACTCTCATCATTAGCTAAAATGTTTCTGTACTTCCATTTTTTTCCTTATAAATCAGTTTCATTTTTTCATGATTAAGTGTACCTATTCACTAAGGGTTGACAAATTATGCTAGCATAATTTTTGAGCAATAAGTAATTTCATAGATACTAGCATATCCTAGCATGATTAGTATAATTATGAGCATAATGAGATACCTGTAACTAGTTTTTGGAAAAAATTATAATTTGTTTTTATTACTGTAGCAATTGTAGTCTCCAGAGATTGACTTTGGGACTTATTAATGAATCTTTTAATTTACTAAAACCCTCCATGTTTGCAGCTAATTCTATTGGAAGATTCCTATATCACTTTCTGTAAGAAATAAAATAATTTCAGATCCAGCACTATTACCCATCAGGATGCAGATCAACAACACACATATCAACAGTGACCATATCAGGATTCAGATATTAGTCATGTGTACAGGGATTCTTATATATAGTTGTACATGAATGTGGTTGAGGTGACCTTCAAACTCTGTCCACGAGCAGGTTTCAAGTAACCTAATAATGATGAGCATTGCTAGCATAGGTAGCATAATAACAAAAAATGTGCATAATTCTCCAACTCCTACTATTCGCTCCTTTTCATTATTCTAGACATAAATACCTTTGTAAATTGGTTCTGTTTTTAGTTTTAATTTTTCCATCCTGATTTTTAGCAGTTCATTCATTTCAGTTCTGGACAGTCACATCACAATGCTAATTATTGCGTGAATGAATATTATAGTCTTATAGGAAATACCATATAGCCAACATTTTCTCATAAGTAGCTACAGCTATTTCACTCCTTCTTGAAAAGAGCTCCCCCTTAACAAATCCTAGATCCGTCCCTGATTTTGACTTAGTGTAGATATTAGCGAAGTGAATAACCCAACATGTGACATGAAAATCTATTATTGCACAGCCCGTTGTTCACTCACCTATGGAGCAATTATCACCAATGAACGCAACGGTGACACTGTATGGACCAGTACCCACTTCATTCACTAATGCCACTTCAAACTTATACCAAGAACTCCCATTCAAAGAAGTCAATGTTTGGCTGCCTGATCGGTAAGGGTCGTATCCAGTTGTTGTTGTAGTTTTATTGGAGTTGATGAGTCCATAACGTAGGATGTAGTCTCTTTGCTGTGCATTGCGTAGGAGGCACTGTTCGCGTTCCCACCTTACTGTGACACTGGTCTCACTGTTGATTATAACTTCAGGAGCAGGGACACAGCAACTGGGAACTAGTATCACATTTTTACAATAAATCACATGAATATCACATGACACAGGTGAGCACAAGGAAAAATTTAGAGATGAATTAAAGATGATAAGATATTTTTATGCGAGAAGTTGATACATGTACTAATGGTGCAACTTACTTGTTGCTAGAGTCTGTAACCTGATTATTCCAATACCAGATGGCAACAAACCAAAGGCCTTGATGGATACATTGTAAATTATGTTCTCTTCCAATCCTGTTAAATAGTATTGTCTTAAATGGCCACCTACTGTTCTGTTTCCTGAAGGAGCACGACTACATGATCCGACTCTTCTGTATGATATTTCATACCTATAGACAACATCATCCTCTCGTTGAGTCCAACTTAGTTCAGCTGATGTAGACTGTATGTCTCCTGGACTCAAAATGGGAGTGGCAGGCACTGCAAGGAATACAGTAGTAGACAAAATCACTTAATTTATTGGAATTTTGTGTTATTTCTCACAATATAGGTTATAATATATTATATTGTATGGGTGGCAAATAGAACACATCTTAGGTATCTATGATTCAGAGATTAATGGTTTATGATTTCAATGGACTAGAGTAACACCTTTACTGCTCTATTGTGTTGTGAGTGCTGATACAGTAATTTATCACAGTAGATAATGATTTATGCTATAGTTAGAGCCTTCCACAGTAATTGATGATAGCTTTGATAGAACACTCTCATAGTAGCTAATGGTAATGCATAGTACCTACATATCACTGGAAGTAAAGAACTTTCCACCATTGCACTGCCTTTAGTATAATGATATGTTTTGGTCTAGAGCCAAACCTAAACATGTTTAGTAATTGAACAGCATTTCAAAGTCAGTTAGTGTCCTCCTATCTTGTTACAAGCCACTGAAAATACACCAAGTAGCTATTTGATAATAACAAACACAATTACATTATACCTTCAAGTAGAGGCATGCTGGCAGTCCTTGTATTGATACTTCTCTTAGACCAGTACCCTTCTTCATGAGCCAGTGACACTTCAAACTCATATGATGTGTTTGGAATGAGGGAATCGGCTGTGAACACAGTCTCAGTAATTGCTAAAGTTGCTGACCTAGCGAAGCAGCATCCCTGGGGTCTGTAGATCACCAGCAGATGACTGACTGGTGCTGTACAGTAAGGCCTATCCCATTGTATAGTTATACTTGTGGCATTGAAGGAGATACTTCTCAATGGCGGCATTGAACAACTGAAAGGCAATTCTATAAAACAAATGTATACTAATCATATCAATGAATTTCTAGCCACAACCATGTCTTAGCAAAAACAAAAAAAAAGCAGAAAAACAACAACAAAAAACCAAAACAAAAAATCTCTTTCTTGTTTCCTGTTCTATCCCATAGGTGACGGAAGATGGCCTCCCCACTTTTTGAACTAAGTAATTAATGCCCCAAATCAGTAATAGCTAATTGTCAGGAAAAGTATGGATTGCAACTAAAATTGTTCAATATTCTGCTCATTGCCAAAAACATGTATTTGGTAAATTCATGGGAACTAAACTTATTTCTTGTAATACCTGTTTGTTACTGTCTGAAAACTAACTAGTGGTGTGCTTGAGCACAAATGGCGAGCGAGCCTAAAGACTATACTATTTTTATTGACTTCTAACACTGAAGCTACTGAAAATAAGGTCAAGTTTTTAAATTTAGCATACAGGGTAAAGGGATTTCAGTGCCATAGTAACAACTCTCTGCAACTGCTTGAATTGAAGGAAAAAACAACAACAACAAAACAATACACGTTATTTATAAGTTTTCTTTGTGATATTCTTTAGCTAAGTAGTGGTTGTAACACACAATGCTTTGACACAGCTGGACATGCACCTACACAGACTTACCTTCGCAGTAGTCTAGTGGACAATGTATTTTCAGGTAAATACTGTGCGCACGGCTTATAACCATGACAAAGAGCGCATTGACTTACCACCGCCACTAACTCGAATAGAAATGGAAGTCCCTTAAGTTGTCAAGTTTTAACTGTACCGGCAAAATAATTCAAAACGGTAAACAATTCAATTTCTAGGGTGATACGGGTACTGATCGATAAACCAGAGGATTCTGTTTAGTGCAATTTGGGACGGGGTCGACAACCGAACTAACACAAAAACGCGAGGGTCAAAGTACAAAAATGCCTTACGTACGTCCATACATATATACAAATAAATAAACTAGTGGTGTGCTTGAGCACAAATGGCGAGCGAGCCTGATGTTAGGTAACATAAAACTAAGTATTGTTACTATGTTTTAGCTTAGTTCATGCAAACACTATAATAGCAGTTATGACCTTTTATTTCAGCAAACAAATACAAAATCACTCTCTTACCTGATTAATGGTAACTTTTGTAGTATCAAACATCAACCATTCTGATAATCTCAATCACCAGTAACTCTTGAACAAGCTCTCAGCTACGATAAAAAAATAAACCGGTGTTATTATTTGTAATTTTAGCCAACAAATATGGAATTACTACTTACATCATTCTTGAGTATTGATAACTTCTGATTGAAGTTACTTTGACCATCTGAATTACCTTGAATTCTTGACAACAAGCTCTCACCTACAAAAACAAAAACAATCAATTTTAGCACACAAATACAAAATTATTTTCTTACCTCATTTTCTTGAGCAGTGGTAACTTTTGTAGTACCAAATTTGAGCCAATCTGACTATTTGAATTTACCAGTCACTGTTGACAAGCTCTTAGCTACAAAAAAGAAAGGCCAGAGTTAATTTTGCATATTTAGCTAACAAATATGTATGGAATTACGTACTTACCTCAGCTTCCCTCGAGAAGTAGTAGCTTCCTTAGCATTAATACTACGGCATTCTGACTACCAACAGCTCTTGACAACCAACAACCGGCACTACGTATCCCCCCCATAAAACGGCGAAGTTTTGAAATTAAGTCTGGAAAAGGGTCTTCAATGTCATAGTAACCGGTCGAATCAACTATTTGTTTCTTGAAAAGCAAGCATTTTCGAGGGAATTTTCTCACACTTTGGAGCTTAAGTATAAAGTAAGGCTTGCTTAATCCTGTAGTTTCAGAATAAACTGGGGTCAAGCCTAAAAAGCCGTGTTTTTTGGAGAAAAAAGTTCCTCGCGCGAGCGTTTAAAGGGCATACGTACCATCCCACATACATATATACATATAACATATACCCGATTTTGCATTATCCACCCCTAATACTGTCTCGCTCGCTACGCTCGCTCGCCAATAAACTGACATCCCCGATTTTCGATTGTGTTACCCCTGTAAGTGTCATATTCTGTGCCACGCCTACTTAGATCGGGTCTAGCCTGGCCTTCCCACTTTCAAACTGCTTCCATCACCTGTGTAATTCATACCTTCCTCATTTGTAGAAATTATCTGAAGAAAAAAGCTTGAAGTTATCAACAGCTTAGCTATGTAGTTGACACCAGCCATCCTGGGAGAACTTGCTTAGGATTGGATCTTGCAAAATAACAAAATTTGCTTCCTGATCCCCCAATAGTTGTTTGTCTACAAGACTGATTTGTTATTTCAACTTTCAAAACGAACACTTTCACAATCGTCCGTTTTATGGAAAGCACTTTGCCTAATTTATTTTACCCTGGTGGTGATTTTATGAACAAAATGTAAACAGCAAAGTCATTTGTTACCATAATTTAACAGGGCAGGCTCTAAAGAGTTACCTTCTTAGAGACTATACTGAGCAATGAAAAGGTTTATTTCTTACAATTCCATATATATACTCTCACTCTAAGGTTTTATTTTCACTCACCTCTGGCTCATCAAAATAAATTAGCCTGCTCATGAAATTTTTTGCCATATCACAACCAGGGAACAATTTTATTGTACAAGAGTACTAATACAGGCAATTTGTTTTTGCACGATAATTTATGCTCTTCATTTATAAATAAATGTCCAAAGCATCTATAAATTTCATAAAGTTGACCTATATATATTTGGGACCCTCCCTATCATTTGCGCTGGAACCACACCTGACGACTCATGTAATAAGTTTATAATAAGTGTATATGTGTGTGTGTGTGTGTGTGTGTGTGTGTGTGTGTGTGTGTGTGTGTGTGTGTGTAAGAAACAACTAGAAGGCTTGAGCAAAAAGTGATAGAGCATCAGGATGCTTGTTAGAAAGGTGCTGAGAAGGCTTCAGTTACTACTGTACATCAAGAACATCACCCCATTCACTCAATGACATCCTGCTTTTTCGGACAGGACAGGAATATATATAACAAATGATAGCAAATTCACAAAGAAGAGCTTTCCTACAATTTACCTTAACATAATGCTCAGACAACTGTGTAGCCTTGCTGTCTCCTTTTCTCTTTTGTTCCAACACCTTTTCAGAATCAGTTTACCTTGAGAACCTAACCACATTTCTACTTGTATCTATAAACATGATACATGACTATCTCTTTCTTAACCATCTTTAGTTCCATCACCTCCAGCTTAATCTTCGCTTCCACCATGTCCATCTCCACCTTTGGCTCAGAAATTCCATCATTCTATCTCTATTTCACCTTACTACATTCAGACTGTAAGTTGTCTAAAGTTATCCCTAAAAACAATAATGACATCAGATGTGTTCCCTGTGTGGGTAGTCAGCAATTGTGCTGTGTTGTTGTTGCTGTTGTTGTTGTTGTTGTTGTTGTTGTTGCATGAAAGGAGTGAATGTGTTTGTTAACAGCCATTAATTGGTCTTACATCATCATGAGTGTGCTTTTGGTACATAAAGTTCTGTTTCACTAAGAAAATTTTTTTTAGTCTTGTATATGGGTCCTGTTTTGTGAACTCGTTCTTGTCTTTAATTGCCGAGTTCAACTGCGCATTGCAGCTAACCAGAGTCTCTCAGTGGCAGCAACAAAATACTACTCGGGAGTGAAGACGAGCTAAACTGTAGTGCCCAGTTCTTTCATCCCACTATTGGTTTAGACAGGCAGATGTGTATGCACACCCTGTACTATCACCACAATGGGATGTATTGAAACAGCCTGTTTTGACCATTTAAACACTTACCATAATGCTTTCCAAGTACACAAATAAGTAATAAATGTTCATTTATCATTATCTATGGCTGTCTTGTTTATTTCACTAAAGATTATATAGCTTTGCTCTTCTGGTGTGGCTTGGAGTGTGAAAACTACAGCAAATTGTACATGCCACACTGTTAGACACAATTACTAGACTTCTCTGTCCATTATTTGTTAAGAACATTTACTGATGCCATTTTGTTGGATTTCATTTATATAGATGGACTTCTTGAAATAAACTTTTTTGTATGTAAACCAAATTAAAAACAAAACAAAACATTCTAGTACTAGTACAAGCCAAACCATTGACCTAACAACCAGGCACAATTCCAGATGATTAAACTTATGTGTCTTTCTGAACAGGCTATTTACTTGAAGTAATGAAGTTTATCTCAGTGCATGCACTGCTTCCTAAGTGATGTAGGAATTTGTGAAGCTGACAAAAACAATATCACATTATAAATTCTTTCTTTGTTATGCATGTGGCTGCTATACTCTACTTAGTGTCGATTCTGGGTTAGGAAATTGATGTGCTTTTGCAGCATTGCATATATAATAAGGGTCTAGTTTCAAGGGTCTGGAAACAGGGGGCGAGGGGTGCTGGGAGCAATGAAAGAACATGGCAACACCAAACCCCAGTTTTAAGACTTATCTCATTGATAGCTGTGGAAAGTGGAGTATTAGGTCATGGGATTCAATGCATTTAGTGCTCTTTCCTGTTCTATGTGCATGTATATTGTAAAATGAAACAGTATTATCTCTAAAAAAATGTTTGTTTGTTTTTTTCCAGAACAGTCAAAATTCTTAATTAATTAAAATTTTCTTGTCAGTAAAAAAAATTCTATTTAATGGTCACCATACCAATAAATTACCAGTTTATCACTTAGCTGAAGTCATTAAAAATGACATTTGCATCTACTATAATTATTACTTGAGAGTGAAAAATTTTTCCTGCAAGATTTACACCCCTGCAAAAATACCTGCCGCTGTGTTCTCTCCTTAAATTCTTCAAAACAAGTTTATTGGCTTTTTCAACTTTACTTATGTCTTTAAAATGTACCCCAAACCATTCCACGGGATTGGTACTGCCGCAATATACAGTTACAGAATCATTTTGAGAGATTTCCAAATAGTCTGGTAAAACCTCGCCAAATCCTACACTCGTCCGCACGAACATTACAAAATAGTTCCTAAACGTCATATTTTCGTGCAGAGTTCCATGACAGTAGTAAATTCCCGAGTCATTGTTTTCCAAGTTGTGGAATGTAATGCTGTTATTGTGGGTCTCGTGCTTTTTATTTACTCTGCTATTTCCAAAAATCCATTGTGGTGGTGAAAAACTTCCACAGTAAGCTTTTACGGGGGTTCCTTCCAGTACGTGTACCCGGAACGGTACAACCCACGTAGGTTTGACTACAATTGTACGCCAATTCCTACAATCACCAGGAGTAAGGTCTAGATAAAGACATAATAAAACTGGAATTATAATTTGTTTTTGAAGACCTGGCATTTATAGTACAGTTAAAAAAACAAAAAACAATTAGCCAGATGTAGCTAGAGCTATTGGCATGAGCGTCCTGGAGCATTTTCCCGGTTAGGTAAAGGGTAGTAGTTTTTCAAATTCCACTTTTTTTTTGGCAGATTTCGCTGTTTATTTTTTTTTAGAGGTTTTGCATTTCTCTCTTTGATCGCATATATTTGCCCTCCATTTGTCTGTCTTTATTCTCTTTTTTTCCAATTCATTCATTTATAATAATAATGATTCTTTTAGTAATTCATTCATTCATTTATTTCACAAATAAAAAAGATAAAGGAATTAAGACATCAGTGATAGTCACCATAGTATCTATTTTTGATAATGCTAATTTGCTAAAACAATTTGACTTTTTCAGCTTCATATATATAGCTAGGTGTTCTTATTGGGTACAATAATATAACATAAAAAGGGTTGTAGCTACAGGCTTACTGTTTAGCTTAGCCTGTGGCAACATTTTAATCCTGACTCAAACATACGCTGACTCAAACATACTGTATACTATCAACTGAGAAGTATTAATAATAATAATAATAATAATAATAATAATAATAATAATAATAATAATAATAATAATAATAATAATAATAATAATAGCTAATAATAATAATAATAATAATAATAGCTATGACATAAAAAGATGAGGCAAATTTAAGTGTTGAGGGAGGCTAGACTAGCATGCTAACCTAAAACAAGTAAATAACTACAGTAGCTAAAATGAATTATGAAATTTCAAATGAGTTCATTGTGAGTATCGAAACTTGGAGCACTTTCTACATGGGCACAGATAATGAAATGTACATGTGTTGTTGGATTCAAAATTAAGGAGGAAATACGACCAAAATACTTTGTAAAGTTTTGTAGTTTTGTTGTCAGCAAGATGTTGATGGAAGATAATTTATTCAGTAGTCTTGGAATTCTGTTAAAGTAGAAGTGTTGCTGTTGACATGTTTTCCATTGAATATGCTTTTAAAGTAATTTTATCCATAGACCTGATGAGTATTTGTGTTTTGGATAATGTGAACGTAGTTGAGAATATTGAAACTATTACTTTGGTTTTTCAGTGAATTTAGCCACCATAAACATTATGTCAGCTATTTCAAGATAACTGCTTAATAATAAAGCCATTAAATGTTCCTAATTTATTTATTAGACTATTTCTGAGGATTACAGTACCAGGAGCCTTCACCATAGAAAAAAACTTCCACTATTGTTTTCTCACTTTGACAGTATTTTGTAGCCACACCCAGCATGCATGGAATAGCTGCAATTACAGGGAACATGCATTGCTCGCTTCGCTATTTTGCGCTATTCGAGCGCACCACTAGTTCAGCGAGCGAGCGAAGCGAGCGAAGCTGACTATCAGTCGTGTTCAATTGAGATTTCAGATATATATATATATATATGTAGGTATGTATGCGTACGTCAAAAAATTTCGCCCGCGCTTCTAATTACGTAAGTTAGGTAAAGCGTTTACAGTTCCGGTATTTTTCAATTAACGAGCACGGAGAATCAACTAAGTTTCAACCAAAAAGTTTATAGCTACTCTCTTCTTGGCGAAAGACTGAATGGCAAATTGTCAAGCTGCGCTTCTTTGCCACTGCGTTCGAAGTTTATTAGGTAATTCTGTTATTGTTAACTCTTCATGCCTAATCATTGCTATTATTTAGCGATTTCCTTCACAAATTATCTTTACCTATACTCATATATTTACTCGCTCGCCATGCATTTGCGCTATTCGAGCGCACCACTAGTATTATTCAGCGAAGCGAGCGAAGCGAGCAGAGCTGACTCTCTAATGAGTTCGCGATATATATATTTAGGTCTAGAAATTGTTTTTGTTATTGCGTGGGCTTACGTGCGTACCCTTTCTCCTACGCGCTTGCGCGGGCCGGGTAACCTTCTTAGCAACATTTTGTTTTGTTTACCCGCCGTACGAAGTAGCGATGCCCAGTAGACAAAACGTTAGAAATGCTCGGTCAAGAGCTTTGAGGGCGTTAGAAACTCCAGAAGAAAAATTAGTAAGGAGAGAGATAAGAAATGAAAAAGACAGGGCAAGGAGGAGGAGAGCTAAAACGAAACAGAAACAGGTATATATATAATTATTTAGGTCTAGAAAAATTGTTTTTGTTCATAAAATCACCACCAGGGTAAAATAAATTAGGCAAAGTGCTTTCCATAAAACGGACGATTGTGAAAGTGTTCGTTTTGAAAGTTGAAATAACAAAACAGTCTTGTAGACAAACAACTATTGGGGATAACAGGATCAGGACACAAATTTTGTTATTTTGCAAGATCCAATCCTAAACAAGTTCTCCCAGGATGGCTGGTGTCAACTACATAGACCTTGGAATAATGCTATAGACAGAGTGATCTGAATTGTGCCAGTCAATATGATTGTAAGCATACAAGACATTAGGTCTACTTCGAGGTACCTTTACTACATCACTTTCCCTGTACACTTGTTTAGTCTCAATGACATAGCTACTGCAGCCAATTTTGACGTCCTGCTATAATTAAAGATATCCATAAACTGGAGCAGCTCCAATGCAGAGCCACAAATTTATTTTGGTACCTCACACCCACGATTTGATTAAAAGCAGTTATCTTGAAATAGCTGACATAATGTTTATGGTGGCTAAATTCACTGAAAAACCAAAGGAATAGTTTCAATATTCTCGACTACGTTCACATATCCAAAACACAAATATTCATCAGATCTATGGATAAAATTACTTTAAAAGCATATTACCAAAAATAAATTTGTGGCTCTGCATTGGAGCTGCTCCAGTTTATGGATATCTTTAATTAAAGCAGGACGTCAAAATTGGCTGCAGTAGCTATGTCAGTTGAGAGGTACCTTGAAGTAGACCTAATGTCTTGTATGCTTTATAGGTAGCATACAATCATATTGACTGGCACAATTCAGATCACTCTGTCTGTAGCATTTTATTCCAAGGTCTTTGCATGAATTCTTGGAGGATATGAAGGAGTCACCAATTTTGCAAGTGTGTTTCACAAGTGGGCTGTTAGATCTGTGAAAATGCATTTGGACACATTTAGAACTATTAAAATGGAACTTCCGTTGAACTCTGTTGTAGATGATAGTAATCAAATTATGTTCTTAGTTATAGGTTCACGGCAGATCTAGCGGAGCGTACCGAGGTTACCGGCGAAGACAGGATAGTCGGGAAGCTGGTAGGGGATGCCGGAGACATGAGCTCCGGTCGGGGGGGGCGGGGATGAGCTTAAGGACACGTGAGATATACCTCGTGTCAGAATCAGAGGAAAAAAGAAATGGAGTCAGCCAGCAGCCTTGGGAAATTTGGGACCGGCGGAAGGGACGCCACCGAGAACAGTGAATCGGAATGTCGTCCTAAGAGGAGGAAGGAGGACAAAGGGAAGTCTAGGGCGCCTGCTGGCAGTGACTCCTCGATGGGAGAAGGAAGCGAAGGGCGTGAATCGGAGTTGAGGGCTTTGGTGGAGAGCCAAGGGCAAAAGTTGGACGCCCTAATGGACTTGTGGGCCACCCAGTTGTGGAAGGAAAATAAATTGGTGCAAAAGGCATCGGAGGAAGGTATGGGAACCAGTTAGTCAGTTAGGGGCAAGAATAAAGTAGAAGTCCATTGGAGCTAGGTGGTTGAGCTTGTGTGGGACAGGGGTTGGCACCATTAGATGTGGCCAAAGAGAGCGAAATAACGGGAGATTAGGAGAGCGAGTAGTGGGATATCAGGGGCAGTGGTAGGGTAATAGCCTGAATAGGATAGGAAGACGTCCCTGATGCTCGCTCCGTCCAGCCTGGCCGGGCATGAATTACTTATGAGCTCGGTGGGCTATGCAAGGGAGAGAAGTGTGCATAGAAATGGGGGTGGGTTTAGCAAGTAGGATAGTTGAGAGCCGTGGGAATAGATGTGGAGAGTGGACAGAGTAGGCACGGCCAATGGTTAGTGAGATTACAGGGTGGACAGTAGTTGAGAAAGGGGAGAAGGGGGAAGGAGGCGTGGAGGCAGTGGGCCTCTGGAGCAGCAGTAGTGGCTCTCAGTCCTCAGGACGGAGAGTAAGTGCCTAGGCGTAAGCGGTAGATCAAAGGGGGAGGGGGGACATATGGGTAGGAGGCTAGATGAAGGGCATATAGGAGTAGTTCTCTAGGGAAGGGGGAGACGCCTGGGTCATTGTCCAAAGGGGAATAAGAGTAATGGCCAGGCAAGATAGGCCCGCCAAGAGAGGGCGGCAATTAGACCAGGCAAGGCCCGGGACATGGAGTGAGTGTTAAATATGGGAGGCTCTGAGAGTGGAGGGAAATGGGGGTCACACTGGGGGTGGTGTTGGGACCAGGTCTGCCAAGTGGCAGTGGTCCAGTTGTAATGATCCTCGGATAACAGGAGCCGAGCAGAGTGGCATATTAGCCAGGCAAGGTCCCAGGTAGCAGGAGCAGAGCAAGTGGAGGAATCCAGGTGGTAATGAGGGAAATATGTGAGATCAGCCAGAGTGGCTGACGAGAGAGAATAGGACCTAGTCTGCCAAGTGGCAGTGGTCTGGAGTGGCAGGGAACACCCGGGTAGTGTGGAGACCGGGCCAAGTGAGCCTCCCAATGGGGGATGGCTTGGTGTCGCTCAGGCGAGGACCTGGCGAATGGTAGGGTCGGTGCTGGCAAATGTAGGAGGCCTTGCTCCGACCCTGGAAGTAGGACCTGTTCTGCTAGGTGGCAGAGGTCCGGATTAAGGGTGAGGGTAGAGATCCCGCGGGTAGAGACGTGAGTGATCGATAGTCAACTGCTTATATAGTTGTTCGATCCATGTATATGGAGTTGGGACTACCCTCCGAAAACGAGCTGCGTGACAGTGGCCTGGGGTGCGGGTCAAGGAAAGCTGGCAGTGAGCCAGTGGAATTGCTGAGGAGGCTGCTCAGCGACCTGTCCGGAAGAGAGTCAAGGGGAGAGTCGGAGATGAAGAGACCAGGGAGTGTGTACCTGGTGGAGGGTCTCCCCCCCTTGCCAAGGAGGACGGTGGACCGCATAGGGGAAGGGGAGTTCGTGGAATTCACTGACTTCCCTGTCTTCGATGGCGGTCGCCGTGAAGGCGAGTGGAGAGCTGAGCTCTCTGAGAAGGAGGGATCACCAGGAGGGCGTCAGTCGGCTGAGGCTAGACAGAAAGGCCCCAGGGAGGTCCCAGACATTTCATGGTGGGGGACCTGTTTCACCCTCTTTGAAAGGGCCCTGCTCGACCAGAAGCCTGAGATGGCCACGCAGCTGGCTGGATATCGAGAGGCTATTGTAGAGATGGCCACGAAGTACAGATGGGAAGGGGTGGCCAGGTACGATTGCTGCTTCAGGCTCGCAGCGGCTGGGAAGAGAGATACCCAGTGGAACAGGGTGGATGCGGCTCTCCTTCTGAGGGAGGCTGCAGGTCCAGCTGGTGCTGGCGTAAGCAAGGGAGCTGGTGCGTCCAGTGGGAAAGGACCACTGACAGGTACGAGTGGACCTGGCGTGAAGAGGGAGAGGAAGCAGCAAGGGCACTGCTTCCGCTTAAACAAGCAGAATGGGGTGTGCGTCTTCGGGCTCCAGTGCAGGTTCGCCCACACCTGCTCATCCTGTGGTGGAGAGCACCCAGCTACTCAATGCCCTAGCCGGGCAACAGGCAAGGGCCCAAAAGAGGGAGCCGGTTTCCTGACTGGGAAAGCACTGTAGTCGTCTGGGGACCCCCCCCCCCCTGCAAAGAGAGTGGAGGCCTGACGAGTTGGGCAGAGATGTACATGTACCACCGAACCATGCATCACATTCACTTAGCTAGCCATTCACACTTCACAGACACAGTTGAGTTGTATTTATTCCAAGTCTAATATTATCAATAATCATTGTTTGCTGTTACATATTTAAGGGCGTAGTTAGGACGGGCAATAGCTGGGGCGAGGTAGAACGATATTAGCTGGGCAGGCGGGTTAATGTAGTGGGACATAGGAGGGGTGGGGGGCGGTAGGAATGGAGGAAGCTGGTAGTGACTCAGATGGTTGCCTCTGTCACAGGTTACCGCTTCAGAGAAAAGCTCTTGGAGCTGGAGAGAGTGTCGGAGGGGGAGCTGAGTGTGCCGATTCCAGGCACAAAGGAGATAGTGACCCCTCTCGACTGGAAAGTGTGGGAAGAGGAACTGGAGATGCACCCAGACAGGGAGTGGGTGAAGTTCCTAGTGAAAGGGATAAAGGAGGGATTCCGGCTTGGGCACGAGCAGAGGAACGTGCAACTGAGGAGCTGAACTAAGTGGGGTGTTAGCTCAGCCGAAGTGAAGGAGGCGGTCAGCGAGTACCTGGCCGAAGAGGTGAAAGCCAAGAGAGTGTGGAGAGTGGGAAAGGAAGAGTGGAAGAGCCGGGTGCAGTGCAGCCCGTTGACAGTCATCCCGAAGAAGGGTAAACCGGGGAGGTGGCGCCTCATTGTCAACCTGTCAGCCCCGGAGGTCCACAGTGTCAATGACGGCATCAGCAGAGAGCTGGCGAGTGTGCATCACACGACGGTAAACGTGGTGGTGGAGAGAGTGATCTATCTGGGTGCCGGTGCACAGATGGCGAAGGCTGATATGAAGGCGGCTTACAGGAACATCCCGGTTCACCCCAGAGACAGGTGGCTCTTGGGGATGGAATGGGAAGGGTCCGTGTTTGTGGATGGGGCCCTCCCGTTTGGTCTTCGGTCAGCCCCTATAGTGTTCACGACGGTAGGCGACGCTATCGAATGGATCGCCAAGAGGAAAGGGGCTATGTGGCTAGAGCACTATCTGGATGACTATGTGACGGTGGGTAGTGCAGGCACGGGTGAGTGTGCGAGCTCCTTGAAGGCATTCAAGGACTCGTGTGAGAGGCTAGGGATGCCGCTGGACCCTGGCAAGGAAGAAGGGCCGGCGGAGGTGATCACCTTCCTGGGGATGGAGCTGGACTCCACGAACATGGTAGTGAGACTCCCAGAGGACAAGCTGAGAGGCCTCCGAAAGAAGCTTGGCAAGTGGAGAGGGTGTCGCAAGAGGGACTTGTTGTCGATATTGGGCCACCTGGATCATGCCTGTAAGGCCGTGAGGGCAGGCAGATCCTTTACCAGAAGGCTGAGAGACCTCAGCATGACGGTGAAGCGCTTGGACCGAAGGGTAAGGCTGAACGTGGCAGCCAGAGCTGACCTGGAGTGGTGGAGGCAGCTTGGGTTTCAGTGGAACGGGGTGTCCACGATGAGGGCCCTGGTAGAAGCGGAGGAGCCGCAGGTCGTGCTGGTCTCCGATGCCTCAGGGTCATGGGGCTGCGGAACAGCCTGGGAGGATCGCTGGTTCCAGCTGAGCTGGAGCTCGACCAATGAAGTGTGCGACTGGGGCATCATGCCGAAAGAGATGCTGCCGATTGTGATCGCAGCTGCAGTGTGGGGCTATGGATGGAGAGGCCTTACCGTGAAGGCTAGGTGCGACAACGTGGCAGTCGTTGCGACGGTGAGATCAGGGTCGTGCAAAGAGAGGCACACTATGCATCTCAGGAGGTGTCTGGCTTATCTGGAGGCTGTGGGGGAGTTTGTGCTGGTGGCGGATCACATCAGAGGGGTGGACAACGTAGTGGCTGATGCCTTATCTAGGGACAATGTGGCTCTGGCCCATTCTCTAATGCAGGAGGTGAGAGAGGATGCGGAGGTGATACCACCCAACCTACTGGCACTACTGACGACATCGGATGCAGTGTGGTCAGAGAGGGAGTGGAGCGTGCTGCATGGGTTTACTTCGCACAGGGTATAGCCGAGTCTACTGCGAGACGGTACGAAGCCGCCTGGCGCAGGTATGTGGCACTGTGCACCAGGCTAGGGGAGGCGCCACTGCCAGTGACGGAAGACAAGGCCATTGCCTTAGTGGTGACGCTGGCAGAACAGGACATGCGGACAGCCACCATCAAATATCACCTGGCCGGGCTAAGGCAGGTCCAAATCAAAGCGGGTCTCCCAGCACCAGTTTGGGGAGCGATGGCGAGACTGGGGCAGATCAGGACTGGTATAGCGAGGCACAGCGCCGTGCATGGGAGCACGTTGCTGGAGAGAGACCCAATTACTCCAGCACACATGAGAGCGCTGCAGAGGACGTGGAGCAGCAAGGGAGAGAAAGGCACAATGCTGTGGGCGGCAGCATGTATGTGCTTCTTTGGCTGCCTGAGGGCAGGCGAGGCGCTGGCTCCGGATGAGGGCGAGTTTGATCCCAAGGCTCACTTATCATTTGAGGACGTGACGGTGGACACCCTGAAGAATCCAGAGGTAGTGTGGGTCCGCATCAAGGAGTCCAAAACGGACAGGCTGCGGAAAGGAGCCACTGTCTCGTTGGGTCGGTCTGGGACGCAGTTGTGCCCGGTGAAGGCAATCCTGGAATACATAGTGCAGCGGAAGAAGGGCCCTGGCCCGTTCTTCCGAGGTACCTCGGACAGAGGCGGCCTGACACGGAAAAGGTTTGTGGAAGAGGTGAAGGCTGCGCTGGAAGAGGCTGGTGAAGACAGCCGTACTATCTCTGGGCACAGCTTCAGGATTGGGGCGGCCACAGAGGCTGCAAAGTGCGGAGCATCGGCCCAAGAGATAAAAGCCATGGGCAGATGGAGAAGCAGGAAATATCAGGGATACGTCAGACTAAACGACAAGGCGAAGGGAGAGATGGCAGCTTCGCTGGCCAAGGCCTGTGTGAGAAGAACTCTGTGGGCCAATAGTCACCTGTGTCATGCATATTATGTCTCACCTCCAGTATTAAGTATGTCGGTATTTGAGTATGAGTTGTTTTGTTTGTTGTTGTTGTTTTATTTGTTTGTTTGGTTTTGTTTTTTGTGGGTGTGCGATGTACAAGGACAGGTTAGGTTTGTTATGAGTTGCATGGCGGATGTTGGGCACGTAGTTTGGAGAGGGCTGGGTGCTTGGGGGTAGGTCCAGCTAGTATATGGTTGCAAGGGGGAAGGGAGGTTGGCAGAGTCGGAGCAGGCGGGGCTCTCCGTGGGGCCCGTTTGGGGGGTGTCAGTGGGGGTGGGGCTGCACCTCTGCAGGCGAGGCGCAGCCAGTGGAGCGGCAAGCTGGAGGCATATGCCAAGGGCTTGCCACAGCCCCTCCCCTGAATGGGCCGGGCGGAGACCCAACCAAAAAGGGGAGGAGCCAAAGAAATCCAACTGCCACGCCTCCCGCATATATGGGGATAGTGAAAAGATGAACGAATTATGCATTTAAAGAAAACTTAGTTCCAGCTGAACAACTACTGAGCAGGTAACCACATTTAGTGTCATCAGCAAAGAGGAAGATGTTGCAAGCAAGTTCGATTTCTGGGAGGTCATTAATGTAAATGAAAAATAAGAGGTTCTAGAATACTTCCCTGAGGAACACCAGAAGAAACTTATAGTACTGACAAATGAGCACCATTGATTGATACTAATTGATTTCTGTTTGTCAAGTAGTTATAGAACCATTTCAGAACAGAATGGAAGATGTATTACACTCTAATGTGTCAATGGCTAATGTTTTACAAGGTTCTCACTATATCTGAACAGTAGCTACCTAGCTAACCATGATAATAATTATATTTTCTGTACCTCACACCTCGGATAGCCAGACCCTTTACTAATAGCTTGGTAAGGGTCTGGCTGCGAGACTACACATCTATATATCTAGACCATAATATCCAACAAGCCAGCATCTAGCCACTCATTAGCAATAGCGAGCGACATCATCTGCCCTCGTTGTTCACGCGAGCGCTGCTTAGGGCGCTGCTGACCCTTTCCAGTCTCAGCTTGTCACCACTCATCTGACAAAGTAAAGGGTCTCTAAAGCTATGGTTCTTGTGTGTATTAAACTTGCAGCCACGCCCATTATACCGAAGGGGGCGTAAAACGATTCTATTGTAGGCACTACCACTACTTCTGGCGGCTTGTCACCACTGCCTTTGCTGTCATGTAGTATTTCAGCTGAAGTTATTGGATTTTTAGCTGGAGTTGATTCTACTCTGAAATACGTGAATGATGGAGATGCGCCAGTTGAAGTCTCATTTATATGTCCCTTTGACGAGCTTTATACGTTGGTAGCGGCGGAAGTGACAATAGGGGAGAGAAACTTAAGAACCACCATCAAAAGCGGTAGCCAGGACCACGGGGCTCAAGGTGCGACGTCTTCTAGAGATGTTTTAAGTATATCGCTGGGTAATGTTCCTGCTGAAGCCCAAGTCAAGGTGCATCTCAAGTTTTCTGGAGAACTTCCTGTGACCAATAGAAGGGAAGCTAAATTCACTCTTCCTGGGATTCTCTCAAATGCCTTGAAGAAAGAACCATCAGTTGACACCTCTTCAACTGAATATGATTTCAAGATGATTGTGAAAGCTTCTAATGTGAAAGACATTATCTCTCCTACCAACCCATTATCAATCGACAAGCCATGATCACTGTAAAGCTTAGTGATTCTGGTTCATTTGCTCCAATAGAAGGTCCAGTCATCTTAATTCAACAGTTTAATGAGATTAAAGAACTGTACGAGCATGGTATTGTCTCCTCTAGTGGTGATGATTCAACAAAATCCAATGCAATTTTGAAGAACCCAGTAGTAATGATCAGCTTCTCTCCATTGTTGTATAGTGAGAAAGACCCGGCCAGTGAACTCATTTTTCTTGTGGACCGCAGCAAGCCTATGAAGCGGTGGGGCCTCGTTAACTCTAAACTAGCCCTTGTTCTGCTTCTGAAAAGTATTCCAGTTGGCTGTGTGTTTAACATAGTGGGGTTTGGTTCCACCTATTCTTGTCTGTTTAAAAAAAGTGTCGAATAAAATCAAGAAAGGCTCACGGAAGCAATAGAGTTTGTAAATTCAATGCAAGTGGAATCAAAAGAAGCTGATCTACTGAGTCCCCTGAAGCACATCATAGGACAATTTCCTGCTCCTGGTTATTTGCGTCAAATATTTGTTTTAACAGCAGGTTTGGTAGAAAATGCTCAAGCTTGTATCAATGAAGTTTCTCAAAATTTAACCAAGTGTAGGTTAGTAAGAGCAGGCAATTTACCCACTTGTTAATTCCATAGTCTATTTTAATTTTCTAGTCAATAACAGTTATAACCTATTTCAAGAGTTAAATAGGATACATTTTTCCACAGAAAATGTCTACTTATCCCATCCTAGATAGTTGTTTTGATCTTTAAAGTTGTAAATACAGTCAAGCAGTGAAGCATTGTACATTCTGACAATGATAGGGCTATGGTTTGTTGTGTAATAGTGTCTTACATTTGATTTTTTTTTTAGGCTCTACACGTTTGGTTTGGGCGCAGGTGTGTCCAATGATCTTATCAATGACCTAGCCAAAGTTGGGCGTGGCTCAGCTGAGATTATCACAGAGGAAGAGCGGATGGAGCCAAAGGTTTGAAGCATTTAAAAATAACATTGATGGAGAGTATAATGTAAAGGTCAAATGTTACACTAACAGTAAAACACAAGTATATACAATGTTTGATTATTGTTGTTGTTGTTTTCCTTTAGGTTATAAGTAGTTTAAAGAAAAGTTTGCAGCCTTCTGTTACTAATCTTCAGCTCAAATTTGATGTGCCAGAAGAATATGAAGTCACTACAACTCCTGCAACTATTTCACCGGTATTGGTTGGAGACAAGCTTGTTTGCTATGGCATCATCAAAAGCAGGTCATGTTCACATGAAGCACTTGAAGCAAAAATTACGGGAGTCCTGAACCTGGACGGTCAAGTGGCAGGTCTAAAAGGCATGGAATGCAATCGAGGAATTGGATATCACATTGCTTTTATGATTCCTCCTCTTCCACACGATGAGTCAGAAACAGTTCCAGGATTTGATATTCCTTTAGTTCACCAATGTGCAGCTAAGTCACTTCTCCGTGACTGGAAAGATGCTGATGTTTCAGAACAAGAGTGCATTGATCTTAGTATTGAATCCGGTATTGTCTGTGACTGCACCAAGTTTGTTGCCGTGGATCATGAAGGCAAGCTAATGGAAGTCCCCTCATCTCCCAAAGGCAGTCTTCCTGACACTTCTACCAAGCACCATCGTTCAAAGGTAATGGTAGGAATTAAGAAGTTGTTCCAATCAGTCACAACTCACCACCACAAAGCCAGCGAAGAAGATTCCAGGTATGATGCTTTCAGGCCCGTAGCAAGCACTTGGAAAGTGGTCAGGTGGGAAGCTAGCCTTATTCATAGATATTAGCTATTGATTTTAATAATAAATTATTAGAATTTTGCAAATATATTTGAGCGATAATCTGAGCAAATAAAATCATTCACCAATAGCTTGAGGTCCAATGAATCCGTCCTTCTTTGTGCACACTTTCTTTTTTCCAAAACTACGTTTAGGATACCTAAAAGTTGTAGGCTGGTGAGGTTTTGCAGGAATATCCACAGACTCAATGTCACTGGAGGCAGAACTTGAAGCCATGATGCATCGAAAATGAGCTAGCTGCTGTTTGCCACGTGGCCACGCCTACATTACTGATGACCTCTGAACTTTTTTAATGATGACCGCTGAATTTTGCTGGGAAAGAAGGTTGAAAAGTGGTCCGGTGAAAACCGGACCAACCGGACCGCTTCCTACGGCCCTGGCTTTGGCTACTCTGATCTCTATCCAGCATGCAGAGGGATATTGGCCGCACAAACCTTGGCTAGATAAGGTTCTGAAAGAGAAGTCTGAAGCACATGCTCAGTTTCCAGAGGAAGTATCAAGTGAAATTTGGGCTACTGTAGTTGCCTTGGCATTGCTGGAGCATGACTACTGTGATGATACAGCTGAATGGGAATTAGTTGCAGAAAAGGCTAATAAATGGCTTGAAAGTCAAAAGTTGGACGTATCTCTATCATCTCTCAAGCAAACAGCTTTCTCTTGCTTGGGAAAGATCTGAGGGTAATCTCAAAAGATATACATTGCACTACATTGTAACAACACCGGTTTTTGTTGTTGTTGCTGTTGTTTTTTTTAAATCGATTAACTTATTTTATATATTCCTTTGTGGTGTGAGGTGTCTTGGTTGCATAAAGTCTCAATCATTGTCTCAAAACATTGTATTTCTTGATCTAATAGAGTTTTCCAAAGTTAAAATAACCAATGCCTAACAAGATTATTGATTTCTATACCTAACAGACATAAAAATTATTTAGGAAAAACAGTTCTCTTTTATTTGCCCAATGCTCAGTGCAAGACTACATCTCTAAAGCTCCAGGCTATTATTTAAAAATATTGTAATTTAACTAAATTCCGTAATGTTGCAAACACAATCATCATATTATTAGAAAAATGTTGGGTAGCTAGCTAGGGTTTCTGACAGATCACTAGAATAATGTAACATCTGATAACTCATGCAGGTATTGCTGATGTGTAGATCAACACTACTGCTATTGCTGGCAGTGATGGTTTAGGCAGGCAAACTGTCCAAAAAAAGGGGACTAAACTCTAACTTAGCCACTGAAAAAACATTTTTTTGATACGTGGGAACTATACGGCTTCAGTACTGCATTTCATCTTTCAACTCCCAAAATAGCGAAATTTCAACTCTGATTTAACGGATCCTGAAGTGCAGGATATTAGATAATGACTGCTCACAATAACTCTACAAGACACTCATACGTGGTAACGTTACACGTTCCTCTAAGCATGCGCAAAAGTTTCGGCAGTTTTACGTCACAGTATATGCCGTCTTTAGTACGTCACCTCGTGTTTGTGGTCTCCCTAGCGAGACTTACCAGGTCTTTAGCGTTGTGGTAAGTGAAGGATCTGGCTGTAGGCAGACTAAAAATGCTCTGAGACGCTTATGCATTTGCCTTAATCTTTTTGTCACAGGAGTATTATGTCAGTACTTCAAATATTTGCCGTTCTAGCATGTCGATACCTTACTCCTTCTGATTGTAAGAATTGGCATAAAATTATAGTCTATCCTTCTCAGGTTATACCGCCCCGGGTACACGTACCGGAGGGAACCCCCGTAAAGGCTTACTGTGGAAGCTCTTCACCAGTACAATGGATTCATGGAAATCATTCTATAAATACAAAGCACGAAACCGACCGTAACAGCATTACACTCCACAATTTGAAAGTGTCCGACTCTGGATTTTACTACTGCCGCGGAACTGTGTACGAAAATACGGCTTTTACGAATTACATCGCTGTATTCGTGCACAGTAGAGTACGATTGGGCGAGGTTATACCGGACTATTTAGAAGTCTCAAAAAATGATACCGTGACCGTTTACTGCGGCAGTGCTAAACCCGTGGAATGGTTTGGATTACATTTTAACATAAGTAAAGTTGAAAATGGCAATGTACTTATTTTAAGGAATTTAAAGAGAGAGCACAGCGGTAGGTACATGTGCAGGGGTGTGAGTCATGGTGCAAAAGTTTTCCACAGTCAAGTAATAATTATAGTAGATGTAAACGTCATCTTTAGAAACTTACCCTAAGTAGGTAGATATGGGGACTAAATTTTATCAAATCAAAAAGCAAACAAAAAAAAACAACATTTAGTAATTTCAGTGGCAAACTGAACCTGCAATCAACACAGAGAATTGGAATTGTGTTTATCAACCAGCCATTAATCAGCATTTGTCTCTAACTTGTTTGTGAAACTAAAGCATGCTTTTTCAAAAAAAAAATTGGCTGTCACAGATTATGCACTGTAAACCAAAAGGTGTGTAGTTCACACCAAATTAAGCATGAATCACTTGTAACAATAGTCACACCAAAATATGGTGTGATGCGCACACCTCATCATTTGGGTGTGAAGTACACACCAAATTTAGTGTGAGTTCTCACCATAATAACTCATACTTACATTAATGCTGAATTATTTTAAGTTACATTGATTCTAGTACATATCAACATTTTTTCCAAAAAGAGATTGGTATAATCCCAGATCCCATTAATCAGACGACTAAAATCTTAGTCAACTCTCTTATCTGGCACACAAGTGTACAAAACATTTATAAGGTAGATTACAATGATAATAGCATTGGTTTTTGCCTGCACATGAATATAATTAATGTTCGGTAAAGGATCCATGCTATTCCATTGAGTGTGAATTTCACACTAAGTGTGCATTCACACTAGGAAGAAAGTGTGAAGGACACACTATGCATAGGTGGTGGGCATTCACACGTGTTTTCACGCTATAATTTTTACAGTGTGGGAATGTAAATCCAGCGGGTCAGTTTTAAAGAACTGAAATCCAACACAACGATCTCCATAAATGTTCCTAACCAGTATTAACTTTGAACTGAACGAATTAAAATTGATGGACAAGTAATGAGATTGCTGGTACTGTGAAATAATCTGTACATACATTCTTGGTTCTTTAGTACTTTCCTTCTACCCATAGCTATTTGATGTTGTTTATCTCTTTAGGGTACTGTTAGAATTTGCTGTTTAATATTTTTGAATTATTGGAAATTGAAATATTTTATGCCTAGCTATAATATGAAATATCTTATGCCTTATAGTATTCGTGAGTATATTTTCAAGATATGTCATTAATGTTGCAGATATAAACAGCTCTGTGAATCTTCTAGCCAGCTCTGTACAACTTAGGACAGCTATGTGAAGACAGAAATACAATGGTCATATATGTTTAAAGATGAGTGCTTTACAAATCCTATCTCTTTCTCACTGGTGAGGGGAAAAAATTGCCCTGCACACAAGTATGGAGGCTCACTCATTCATGTGGTAGCTATGGCCTCATTATAAAACCCAATCCAGTTGAGCTGAGGGTCAGAATGCATCAAATCTGCAGTCTGACTTATGCACTTGGAAGAGAAGCAAATTAACAATGACTTATTCTACACACCACTATGCTCATCATCAGTTACAAAAAAAGCCATTAATGTGAGCATAATCGGTGATTTAGAATTCCTTCAATTCTGGTAATAAGTAGATTTTTTTTACTTTTACCTTTTACCCTGTGCTCCAACTGGAACTACGCTTAGGCTACACGCTATTGATTTCCTCTTCTGCTTCTATGCCAGAGTTATGGCTAATGCTTTCAAAATCAAATTGTTTTTGTGATTTTAGTAGGTCGATGGTGCGCCCGTCAAAAATTGTACCGTCCAGCTTACACGTATTAGAATGGACCTCGGTGACTGTTTATAGTGGAAGTTTTTCACCAGTCCAATGCCAGGGTCCCTACTACGCTAGGGACCCAACATGAAGTATGCCTGGACAGTCTTACCCTTCACAATTTAGCGTACAGGACTCTGGCCATTACTACTGCCAAGAAACTATGTAGGATAATCGAGTTTTTGAATCTTTCGTAGTGATTGCTGTGGAAAGAGGCTTGAAAAAATTAATTTTAGACATATGTAGCCCCTAGCAACCATAATCCAAAATGTTTAAAAACCCTCATTTTATCTAGTTAGTAACCATGACAGTCAAGTACTGATCAATAATTACAATCTCTTGCCAACTTCAAACTGGGAATATCATCCTTCACACATACATGTAGTTTAGTTTTCATGGCTTATGTAACCTAATAAGGAAAACCATCCACACAGTCTTATCACACTTCAAGAAACTTAAATAGTTATCAGAAATAATTATTATGGCCATTAATAAAACCCTGGGCTACATTCTCAAACAGCTGCAATTTGGGTGCTTTATGGCCTCTTGTGCATAATGACCTCTAGACTGACCTTACTATAACTAGCTTAAAAAACAATTCCTCACACACAAGAAAGGCACAAACACATACACACAAACAAACAACTCTTATTTTTGTCCTTTCTCTCAAAACAA
>WLWD01002495.1_pt1 | contig 72114 bp, 44 predicted proteins | sample 6712731 | NCBI WGS metagenome assembly WLWD01 (sample SAMN12718690, study PRJNA576275) | sponge metagenome | isolation source: marine sponge | host: Mycale hentscheli | place: New Zealand: South Island, Marlborough, Capsize Point | collected 2014-11-01
GGTGAATTTTGTTAGGATTTATGTGTAACTAAGTATTATGGTGCATCCTCATTCGTGTGAACTACTTTAACATTCAGAGTGAAAGTAATTATATTTGTTATTATATATTATTGTACTTCATGTTTTTCACATCTGAACTTTTCTATACTTCAAATGAATAATTTTAGAGGGTTTGAACGAATGAGAATGCACCATATTTTTTGTCTTTTAAAGTACTGTTTTGTATCATTTATTATTGACATTGTTTGTGTATTGTAGATGGAGTGATCGAGTTAACATTCAAGGAAACAGACAATTGAATTTTGAAATTAATTTCAGACAATTCAAGTTCTAATTCATTTCATTTTAACATTACCATTTATTATTAAGTTATATCAAAATGAATTAACAAGAAGTTTTCTATGTGGTTATCCATGGTTGTCACAGAGGGTTAACGTAAAGGTTCCAGACATACTAAATTATTTCCCAAGAAAGTTGCAGCCTTATCAAGGTGGTTTGCTAGAAAGTTACAGATTTGTCCAGGTGGTTTGCTGGAAAGTTACAGACTTGTCAAGGTGGTTACCAAACAGTTACAAATTTGTCAAGGTAGTTTCCAGCAAGTTGCAGACTTTGTCAAGTGGTTTCCAGAAAGTTACAGACTTGTGAACGTAGTTAAACAATGAGTTTTCAGCCAGGTTTACAAGGTCTGTAAACTCGCTTGTTAACTAGTGTCCGTTCCAGATGTCAACAACGGAGTTTCAAAATTTGTTAACCGCTCGGTAACTACGCGCGAACTAGAAGTTAACGAGCTAGTTCGCAATTTGTAAACTTCGCTTTTAGGCGCTGTTTATATTGCAATTTGAATTAAGCTATTCATTATTCATGGTATATAAAAAAAATAATTTAAAATGAAACGGTTAAATCATATTGATTGGAATAAATTATATTTACGACTTTGTTTACAAAGATAACAATTTTTTTGTTTACAACTATGACTATTATGACCAGGTTAAAAACCTATTTTGCACAATGTTCGCCTCTTCAAATGGAGAAAGTGTTTTAGATGCATAGATTGGCTGCCTCCAGTGGAATCTTAATTCATACTTCATTTAGGTTATCTAAATCAGCATTAAATCAAATTTTCACTTAATTTTCATAATTCATGTATATGCCACTCTCGTCCTACTCTTATTTCTATACATACCCACTTTCAATTTTAAATTACCTATTTTTACCCTTACACTGTCGTAAGTTGTTTACTGCAATTCATTCTCGTCTGTCTTGCCTCCCTTGAAAGCTGTAGTAGCCTCAAAAAGTTATAGAAGCTAGCTACTTATCTAGTTAATGATGTATGATTTCCTTGCAGTGGTATTTCTGAGGCTACAGTGCTAACTTTGACGTTGAGGTAGCTTTCAAAGTATGAGTTTTTACTTACTTTAAAACAGTGATTGTTAAAACAGTGATTGTTGTTCAGATAGAAGAAATCAATTGACAGCAAATTTGGTATTTTAGATGGTGAGTCTTGTAAACAAGAAGGTGCGTGTTTATGCCTACACCAGCCATTCAACAACAATGAAAGAGTTACTCTGTGAAGATATCCAGGTGTTTGACTACAGCATTAGAAGACAAAGCAGTTGTGAACACTTGCATAAGGATGAAGTTGTTATACTGAATTCAGAATTAGCTATACACAGTTTAGTATCAGATATGTTAATGTATTTAGCACTTTGTATTTTATATATTTTTTTGACAAAGTTTAAAAAAATTAATTACTGTTACAATTCAGCAGTGAAAGGGTTAAATATTGTGCTAAACTTACCATTATTCTTATTATTTTCATCAGAGCAATTGGTTATAATATTGTCTAGCGGTGACTTCTTATCATCTTCACAAAAAGGGAATGAAGCATTGTTTCACCAGTTTTGGCAGTGGCATCTGGGAGGATTGGTTACCAGGACATCTTGATTTGTCACATTTCTTGTTAAAAAATTGACTTTCAAAGCTTTTGTGCGCCTATTATTAACCCTTAGTGCACACCACTAGAGGGTTGTAGTAGTCGTACTGTCTATTTGTCTGTTTGTCACACTCTGATTTTGGACAATTAACTGTTGATTTAGGTATGAACTTACTCAGGATGAAGATGTAGGACCTTATATTGGGCTACTTTTTTAATTTTGGGCTAATTGTTGAGAAACATGAATATCTCCAATGTTAGATTGTATAATCTACAATAGTGTCTCATTCACTTCACTAGCTTACTTAATTATTTGTGTTCTGGAGCCCAAATATAATTGTCAAGCCACTAAGGAATTAATATGATTCAATACAAATTGTGTGTACTTGATATCATAATAACACTTTTAAATTTAAGCCTTTAATCTGATCAAAGCATAATTTTGTCATATAGCACAATTAGTATACAAAAACAAAAGTCTACATTTATTTAGTTTTTCTGAAGTCAGTTCTAGCTCCTATTCACCTAGGGAAGACAGCCTTCAGTCCAATTGCATTCTTAAAATTTCGAGTATGTAACCATTCATCGACAAAATTTTAAATTACAAATTATCAATCAAGTGGCCATATAGTGCACCCTTCATGAAATGAATAAACAAAAAAAAAAAAATACACAGAGCTCAGTATAGATTACCTATATAAATTAACTGTATGCAGCAATTTTGAACAAAGCATAAGACTGAACTGGAGCAATAGATATTATACGTATTATAAGCACATTGTATTCATATAAAAGAAAAATTATCTTAGGATTCTCACCATATTATGCTGTTAGAAATTTTTTAATAACTCTTAACTCGGAATATTTTTGGCTGTTCGGAAATGCCTTGTAAGAAGATAAATAAATTGTCATCATCAGCATACTTTTATTTACATCACTCTCTTTATCCTTCTTAACAATATTCTTTATAATACTAGCAAGTACCGCGCCACACAGTGGCACTTGTAACCCTACCCTTTCATATATCTTCTAGAACTTTCTCTTCATGCATGTGCTCTATGTGTGGTTTGTGTCTTATTGGTCAGTTTAATTATCATGTGTTTCTCTGGTGATCTCAGAGGCTTGGCCTATACAAGACTGGACATCTCATGAGTTATCTGGTTCTCTCCTTTCTTTTATATTTTTTATACTTCCTCCTTTTGCTGTCACAATTATCCAATATGCCAACTCGAACAGGGGTAGTATAGTGTAGGCTGAAACAATTGATGGAGTAAATATCTCATCCACATTTATCAATGGAACAAGAGCAAGAGGAGTTCTGTATATATTTTGGATAAAAGGACAAAATTTGAATAGAAAATATCAGCCATTTTTCCATCCTGTAAAAAGAGAAAAAGCAGAGGCTGGGTTGTGTTTTGTAAATTATTCTTACCTCTATAACTCTAATTCAGCTTATGATATTGAGTATAACAATAAGATTTATTCAAGATTACCTGCTGCAGAAACTGAAATTATAACTAATGTAATAGAAAATGAAGGAACATCAGGATTTATTCTTAAAAATATTAAAATAAAGCTGGTTTAGTAATAAATTAATAATTACATATTCATATTTGAGTATGTAAGATAGTTGTAGTAAAATTGGTTTTAGTCAAATTTTTTGAACATTTTTGGTTTCGAAAAGTTTTATTTACAGATAAGTATTGAAATTGATCATTTTATTTGTACCTAGTTGATAATTAAAATATTTGTTTGTATTTTAAATTGAATTATTTTGAACAGATCATGCTTTCAATATGCTTTTATTAGAGTAGTTAAAGGAACACATTTAGTGTAAATTCTTTATGACAATGAAATGTTACCTTTCAGATTATAATTTAAGCTTGTTTTTATTTTTAAATTGTTATTGAAGGTATTACAGTGGTCATTAAAGATTTGTATTAATTTTTTTTTATGCAGATCTATCCAAAACCATCAATGATAATTGTAATTTAAATATTAAAGATTTTACTCTGGAAGTACTACGTATGTGCAGCGATAATTCCAAATTATCCTAATGCAATATGAAGTACCTACATGCATTCCATAGAAGTTGCAATTTATCAAATTATTACACACTTATTTTGAGTGGTAATTACTGGGTGACTGTATTTCATGAAAACATACAAGGAATTTTTCAAGCTGATATTTTGTATTCCAATGCAGTAAAAATTGGTGACAGATTACCTTTGTCAACTTCTATTGAAGAAAATGTCACAACCAGTAAAAATATTAATATCATATGTAAGTTTATGCTATTATTCTATTAAATAGTATTGTGTATTTGTCATGTAGTTGTTGTGACCATAGTAATACCGATACTTTTATTAACTGCTGTCAGCATGTTATTTGTAACTATCTTTAAAATTATAAGAACCAAAAATTTAGTTTTTATACCATTGTAGCTACATGTTATTATTTAATATTAATTTTATGAATATACACATATTATTATATAATTATAACTGACACATTTGGGAAGTTTATTACAAATTAAACATGGTCATAATGCCTCAGGAAAAACATTTAGTATTAATGCTACATGTTACTCATAACTTATGTAATCTTAATGAAATTAATGCACAATCAACTTAAACAAAATAACAAATATATATCAGTGAATAATTAAATGTATACAATTCACAACGTTTTATCTTTGGTTTTCAATGAATTGCTGCTCATACTAAACAGCAATTTATTGTTTATACATTCAAATAAACAGTTCAATACCATATAATCTTAAATTTTTCGGTTTTTGGTTTGGCCAAACTTGTCCAAACATGTCACAGAAAAACGGGAGACTGTCAATAATCTATCCACTAAAGGTGTTCTATTATGGAGTTGTATTGATGCTAGTAAATAGGACAAACAAGCCGTTCAAAAAATGACCAGAATGTTGTAATTATTTGATGCATAACTCATCACATCCCTGAATCTATCCAAAAGCTTAATAATGTGACTTTTTTTATATACAGTTAATTTTTATAGGTAATCTATACTGAGCTCTGTGTATTATTTTTTTTGTATATTCATTTCATGAAGGGTGCACTATATGGCCACTTGATTGATAATGGTTGTAAATAATACTTGTTTATGTTGTATAATTGCGCTGCCTGCATTGACAACCATAACAAAATCTGTTAACTGTGCTGATAATTATAGTTGACGAAAAATTGACAAGATTGCAGAGGTTAATAAGTGAGTTTTCAAACATTATACATTAATTTTTACAATTTTGTTGAGGCTGTCAATGGACTCTTTTCAGGCAGTGTTACTTATAATACTTATCTAATATAGCTTGCATGATTATGTGATAACATATACGACGTTACTATTACAGTTCTTTTGGTATAATTTATCATGTTTACTCAATGATTTATCATTTTTATGAAAGCTATATTTTCTAAAAACTTTCAATGCTGGTAAAAATGTTATCCCAAAAATGTAGCTAGCGATTAATATTTTGTATATAGTGTAATTATTGTTGATAGCTTTTAGTGAAATCTATATAATGATACACTTGTGTGTCGGTGACTATAAAGAAGATGGACAATCTGTGTATCATGAATAATTCATGAACTGTATAGAATTGGTAAGGCATCGCCACTACCTGAATGGGAAAAAAGTTAGCTACTGACCCGCTCTAAGAAAAATGGAAAGGCAGAGAGTAAATGAAATATGTCCATTGCGGGGCTAAATTGTTGTCAGGCTCACTTACCATTAAGCGTTCGGAAACTTTTAGTTCAAATACTCATAGAGCGCCTTAACCTATAGCTAGTATCCTTTGTTGTTTTTTTACATTACTTAGCTACATTTCTGTATTCATTAGCTGAACCAAGTTGGGAATGAGTATAGCCTTCAGAGCTATTATAATGAAGGTAAATTCACCACAGATCATGGGTTGAAGAAAGGCAGTGAAGATGGAGAAGCCAACAAAATATAAAAGCAGGTGAGAAAAGGATAGCTAACTGATTTAGCTGGGATAAACAAGAAAGAGACAAGGGATTATTTGATAGTAGCAACAGTTCGCACTGAATATTGAACTACGCACTTGTCAACTATAGCTCCTCTTGGTTTTTATTGGCCTTAGGGAGTTCTATCGCAACATGAAACTAAAAACTTTTATTTTTTTGTTATTAGCTAACCTTACTCCCAGTAAAAAATAGCATGAATTAGCTATATTTAGATAACACTATTCGTTTATGTGCACAATCTCTAAAATTGCTTATTACAGTTTGCTGAATGAGCAATAGCTATTTAGTTTAGGGTTACTTCAAGTTTTTTGTTCGTGCAGCTGAGGTTGGTAAATCGGGACATCTGTTGTTAATCGGTTGGGATCCGAGTCGAGCTTCAAAATTGTGAGTGTCTCAAAATCGTGAGTGTCTCAATTCTGGACAGTTGGCAACCTAATGAATTATCTATGAAGTATGTAAATATTATACTAGTGATATGCTTCAGCACATGCAGGAGTGAGTGAGCCAAAGCACAAGTAATTCAAACAACAAGACAAAAACACTTTAAAATGAGACTAAAGTAGATTTTTGCCATTAAAATCTGTATGCAGGAAAAAAAATCTATAATTCTTTAGTTTCCCTTAATGTTCTGGCTCCTCTATTTGCCCAGCTTAGAATGCATTATTCAGTTCATTTATTCCTAAATGGAAGTGTATGTAGCCGTCATAATTTTAGCTAAGAATTGGACTTACTTTCTTATTTAAATATTCCAGAGTAGTAGAGTCTTTGTTGTACCTATTTAAATTAACTTTTTCTACCTACTCGATCAAGACAGCAAATGCTCTGCTAGTTACTAAAATAAGGCCACGTTGTTGTTTTTTATAGCTAAAGGGTTTTCACTGCCATAGTTAACCACTCTCCCAAACTTTTTTTGACTTAATGATTTCTAAGAAATTATGCACAGTTTAAAGCATAACCCTAAACGATGCATAGGACACAACATTGAATTTCCAGTATTCTTGTATTTAGGAAATTTCATATTTCTCCATTTTTCTGGTAGAGGATAGGGCGTAATGCCCTATACTGCAATGCGTTTAGCCCTATCCTCTAGGGAAAGGTGGTGAAAGTATGTCACTCATAGAAACAATTATGTTAATGAAATAAGATCGAACAGAAAAAATAAATTGCAACTATAACTTGAATGATTTCATCATGTTAGTTATGCTTTATTTACTTGCCAGTACAGATACCATATTTTCCTGAGTAGACTGCTCAGATGTTAAAAAAGGTTTCCTATCTAAGCTTTTTATGCTTAGTAGGCTGGAAGTCTTATTAGGTTGCAGCTATGAATCTTTAGGCTGGGACTATCACCCTAGGAGGCTTAGCTATGACTTCATAGGCTGGAATGTTGTTGAAGTAGGAACTATGGCTTTTATGTCAATGCTATAGCTTTTTATAGGCTTAGTTGCCTTCTTGTGCTGTAACAGGATTAATAGAAAGAAAAAAAAAATTATATATTATACAATTGGTGTATACAAATTTCCTAAATTTTGTCATACAAAAGCTATAAGCAATAAATTATTAGGTGATCAAAGTTTGCTGACAGCTCATCTTAAATGATTATTTTCTTGTTAATCCAGTCTGAGCACACAAAATTGGAGTTGGAGAGTTCATTGCTAGGTGAAAAAAAATGGTCAATACTCCATCAAAAATATATAATATCCGATGTCTCGGAAATGTGTACAGCAGGAATATAGTCTAGTCGAAATTGTTTTGTAGTAGCCTCTAATCTAGATGTTTAGTTTAAGTACCTCAGTACTATCATTATCTCATGCAATATGCTGTGTTTGTCTGTACTGGTGCATTACACATTGGATGAACATTATCAAAGTTTCTTCCAGAATTTATAAAAAAATAGATAGCTAACTCACACATCAAAAACTCAAGGTTTTTGAACTGCTAAGGTTTTTGGAAATTACTCCCTGCACTATTATGGCTGCAAAAATCACTCTTTACTGTTAAAATACATAGTCCCAGTTAAAAGTCATTGTTCAAGCCTACACAACCATAGCTCAAACCTAAAATACCACATAGTCCAAGCCTAAAAAGCATTATAGTACAAGCCTATACACAAAGCATAGATTAAATATAAAAAAACATAGTCCAAGTCAAAAATAACTATTTATTTTTTCTACATCCCAGCTGAGGAAGTTTGGACACTTGAACATTACAGCATACATAGATCTTCAATTAATTTGTTTCCTTGAACAGCCAGAACCCTGCTAAATAATATAGTGTTATTTGATTTACACCCCACATCATGTAATGTATATCACACTGAAGGAAAAGATTCCTCATTCAGACAAAACTAAATACCAGTTTTAGTGTGGGTGGCTCTTTCTGTCTCTCAGTGTGTACACTCCGGCGTTGAGTTAGACGGAATGTTTTACAACAGCTAAGGAGGAGCCTAAGGTTTAAAAGAAAGTTCCAGCAGAAGCTAATCCTGAAATAAGGAGATAGTGAGTGAACGATATAATATAGCTACAATTGCAAATGACTTTTTAAAAGCTGGCCTACTATTAGCGAGTGATAGCACGGATAACCTGTACTATTAGGGATCAATAGCACTTGTAAAGCAATTGAAATAGCACTCGGCTTCGCCTAGTTCTATTTCAATCACGTTACTCGTGCTATTAATCCCGAATAGCACGGCTACCCGTGCTATTACTCATACCAATACGGGCAATGATCGATAACCGGGGGATTCTGTTCAGTGAAGTTTGGGACGGGGTCGGACACCGCGCGAAGTACAAAATGACGTATGTACGTCTAAACAAACAAACATCCCCGATTTTCAGTTGTGTTACCCCAGTAAGTGTCTCGCTCGCCATTTATCAGCGCGGTTTAGGCACTGAAAAACTGGCTGAAGAGATTACGATAACTTGGCATATTCTTCTAAAGTCTGGCTGAGTCAGTTTTAGACTTCAAGTCCCACAAGAAAGCGCCTGAATATCCACTGTGCAGTTATATATACGTCATTTTGGAAGACTTGCTATCAAGGTGTACCAGGTGATAATAAGAGTGTAGTTATAAGGTGCAATAATTTAAAATTTTAACAGGATTTTGATAGTTAAGTTTAAGGGGATAGTTGTTAACTAGTTTTGGTCTTCTATCATCTCTGAACCAAGTATTCCCAAAATATTAGCATCATGAGCTGTCTAAACAGTGCCGTTTATAAAATAATGATGTTTTGTGAATCCACTGAGAATTCAATTCTACAGAATTAATCCAGCTCTGAAACTATAGGGCATTGTGACAGTTCCAAATAATTATTGTTTTAATTTAAATTGTTTGTGTTCAGATCTTTTAAAAGATAAAGAAGCCACAAGTATAATATGCACATGAACATAAATCAGTGTGATTATTGCTAGCTGTATGCTCTATGAGTTACAAATGTATAAAATTAACATAGCCCAATACCTGTAGTGGTATGCATGGTGGTATGTGTATGCTCAACTAACTACAACATACTTAGATTCTCCGATGGACTACAATTTGTGATTTTGTGACTATTTTGGCTACCAACATAATTTCAAATTATCATATGGGGAGCACAATTTGTGATCTAGACATTTACTAAAAAATATCAGAGAAAAAATGAAAGAATAAACAGTAGCTAATCTGAACACACCATATCTCTGCTGGGAATTAAGTTTCTACTGGCTGTTGTAACTGTTTTGTTTGTTGTTTATGTCTACTGAGATATCCAGCCCAACCACATATCATCGTACTATTTATTTGCTAGTAGACTTGTCACTTGTAGTAAATATCTTGATCAGCATAATATATATAATATTATATATATGTTTAAAAATATCATCACACTCTATATACGTCAGAAACTGAATTAATCAGCTTCACATTACCGCTGCAAGTTTGATTTAAAGCCAACTTCAAAACATAGAGAAACAAACTGCTTCTCTGGATATCCAATTATATGAACAGTGACTGATTGATTTTAAGAAATCTAGGTAAAAGCCACTATATCCTTGCAGTTGATTTAATAGGTGTTGTTTAAGTATGTGGCACAAGGTGTGCTATCACATTCTGAATTAAGTTGGCAACAATGGAATGGACTTAAAGTGAAGAAATACTACTGTACTTTTATATTAAGTTCAGCATTAGTATTATACTAAATTGTATAAATAATATATATATATATATATTTATATAATGTATATACCTTTCTGTAGTATTCGTAGCTTAGAGTAAGTAGTTGTTGAAATGTACAATAAACTAGCAATGATGTTAAGGGCAAGGAGTTAAAAGTTAAATTATTTTGGTGAATTTTTCTCAGCTTTTATTTTTGAAATCAAATAAAGTATTACATTACCATGGATTGGAAAGTGATACTCATATGCTGTGCCCTCATACTGTTCAATTCAAAGACTACAGGAACTGCAACAGGTGAAATGATAAAAGTAGAAAATAATACATGAAGTAATGAATACAGTACAAAATAACAATTTCAGTAAATAATGTATGTTGAATTAATTCACTGACATGCACGACAGACAGTGCAGAATGATGTTATAGTTAAGTGTTATATTGATGTACTTCACTCTATAAAGTAATGCACTGAAGCACTTAAGCTGTTATTATAACATAATTAAAATTAAATTTGAATATATTTTAATAGTGACATTAAATCCTGGACAATATTTATAATTATATTGGAGACAGATAGAAATTGCTGTGTAAAGATTCATTAAAATTGCAATTTATTCTTGTTTTGACATTTTTAATAGTGGCAATAAATCAGGGACAATATTTATATATTGGAGACAGAGCATATATTACCTGCTTTTCTCATGGCATTAGCATCGTAGATAACTTTCATTGGAAATTGAATGGATCAATATATAATGAAGCCATCAGTAATATTAGTACATCATATAATCCATATGGATCTCATTTGATATGGCATTCTATTTCTAAACTGTATAATAATACAATTATTGCTTGTGAGGCTAATTATTCTGATGGTACAATATCTACAAGTAATGAAGTAACAATATTAGTTCAAGGTAAACTAATAATATTTTGGTGTTACTGTTTAAATTGTGATAAAGTCTTATCCAGACACAGACAACATTTGTATGCACATATGTATGTATGTATGTATGAATGTATATATATATATATGTGACCGGTTTTGGGAAAATCGGCCTAAACGCGGCATCTAAAGTTTCTATTTTAATCTACCAGTAGGCTGCACGGGGCCTTGGGATGCCGTCCTCCTAATTTGGAAGCTGTAGCACAAGCCGTCTTCGCCCTACGCACTACAACACTTCAGTATTTTTGCTAAACTAATTATTGCTTATTTCGAAAAAACGCCGGGTAAAGGTGTTGCTAAGGTCAGGGGGCGTGGCTTGTGTCCGTATACTATTACTGCGTGTCTCCGGGACACTGTGGAATAAACCGGTTTCAGGCAGATTGAAAGAAGTCTAAAAGGCTTAATGCAGGGCTCCTTAAGAAACTATGATGGCGAGAATTGCGTGAGTACGTGAATTATGTAGAATAGTACGTCAATTAGTTAGCTACAGTTTTTTCCCGGCTGTTAGTGAAAAGCCCGCCAATAACTTCTTAGCAACTCTCCGTACACGAGTCCAACCGGCTAGTGTTTCTAGCCTCCTAGTGTGAGTTTTAGAGCACGCCAGAGATTACAACTGCGTCATAAGCTAGAGCTAACTGGTGTCTATCCATTTCTGCCATAAAAAATTTTTCGAAAAAAATCGACCCATAAGGCTTTACCCGGGGATACTGAAAAAAATTGTTTGCCGCGTTTAGGCCGATTTTCCCAAAACCGGTCACATATTATGTAAGTATGTATAGTATGTATATATGTATGTGTATATAATATAAGCACATAATATGTACAGGAGCTAATTTAGGAATTAATCTATGGGGTCTAGTGCTATTTCCAAGGGGCATAACTTTCATATGAGAAGGAAGAGGGGATGGGCGGGAAATGGAGTGCTGAGAAGTTTTTATGGAGAATGCTTAAATTGTAAGGTCTTACGTTCTATTCTATAAATTTTCAAATCTATTGCTTCTGTAAAACATACTTTCTCCCAAATGATAACTTATAAAAAAGCATCCTAATTGACAAATATTTTTATAACATCCACTTCTATTTAGCAGTAAAAAACGTACATGATTTAAGCTTTCGCTTATAAATTTCGCTTTCACAGTGTATTTAACTAATATAAATTTTTAAAAAAATTCTTCTAAGAGGAGGGCAAAATTAACTCAATGAAGGCCAGCGCCTCCGTGAATTAAACTTGAGATGATTTCTTCAGTTAAGTGACTTAATTAATAATGTATTCATTATTTTTCTCAACATAATCGATTGATATTATACTTAAAAGTCACTACTTCGTACTTCATTAAAAAATATTTTATTGAATATTTTCTCGGGTATTGAGATGTGTTATTCAAAGCAATTGTTAATGATATATTTTCATTTAATGGAATAATTGCACGAAAACATCACAATATTTTACTCTACATAAGTATTATTAAAATTTATACTTTTATAGGTTTTCCTGATCCTATATTGAATTTGACTACTACTGCTCACACTAGTGGAATAGTTTCTATTTCCTGGGATGCTCCATTTCATTATGATGTACCAAGAACTAATCCAGATCTCACTTACTGTGTGACTATATGGAATACTACAAAATCTCAAGCTTCACTCTCTTATTCAAAATGTAATATCAATGTCACTGTGTATTCCTGTGAGTCCTTTCCAGTATTGCTAGCTTGTGGAGCCTACAAACTTGAAGTATTGGCTTCCAATGTACTAGGAAATAGTACAACTACAACAGAACTGGTCCAATATCCAGGTACGTATTAGTAGACATAATTCCATAAGTATTTAATCAAAGTAACTACTATTTGTATACAGCACATAAGCATATTGTGTAGTTAACCTTTTTATTATGCATTGCATTAAATATTTAGAATCGTTTGGAGTTGATGATGTTGAAGTAATAGCATATGGAAACAGAATCAAAATGATTAGAACAGTATTTGTAAGTTATTATATATCCCATTACATTATATATAACTATATGTAATAATTTATACTAGAACCGCAGCATTTGTACCACTGATGCAATCATTAAACTTGACTATGAGAGTACAGTTATTATTGAAATTGAAGATAATTCAAGAGTTATCAGATTCACATTGGAGGATAACAAGCATTACTACAGTGTGTCTCTAAGTACTCCAAAAGGAAATTATCATAACATTTCATTAGGATCTCTTAGTAAGAAAATAAACTCATAAATTAATAATACTGTACTTATAACATGGCTCGAGTCTAAAACAGAGTGATATGTCATGAGCCGGCTAATAAACATTCAAGAGCAGCAGGAAAGTGTAAAATGCAACCTGAGAGTGCAACATGTCACTGTGTAATAACTTAAATTAATGTTTGTATGGTGATGGTGTAAAGTTCGATGTAGCACTCTCAGTGTTAGTTTTCACAAATACTGAGCTTATTTTGTAGCAGCTGCACTTTGTATATGTTGTATACTTTTTTGGCACCAATAGCTAAATACATCAATTGCAACCTTCATCTTGACCCATGCTATAATCTATCAGTGTAATTGATGGTAATGAGGTTCCCAATGCAGTGAGATATCTTGAATTATATCACAGGTCATGAATTTACATGTACTATTGTTAAGTTATCTAGCATAAAATATATATAAATGGTGTATGTATTCAAATAATGTATGTTTTTGGAGAGCTATTAGATGGTCTAATCCCAACTAAGCAATATACATGCTTACCACTACATGCAATTGGTTAGAAACCCTACTCAAATGCCATGAACTAAAAAAGTGAATGGCTACAAAATAGTTTTATGTGTTCTACATCCTACAAAGTTGAATAAGCTAGTGTAGCTAAAAACTCAAAAGTTGATTAAAGCATTAATAACTTGATGACTTTTGTTTTGCTAAACAGTGGACAATTTCTTTTACTAATGAATCCTGTGTTATTTTTGTGTAATTTTTGGGTGAGCGAAGTGAGACTCTCACTAACGAGTCTCAATTGAGATTTTGGTATATATATACATAGCAAAGTTAAAAAAAGTCAATGCATGTCCATCCTTGGAGGCTACTTAGAAACTTAAACATTGGCGTGGGCGCAAGAAAATTATGAGAAAAGACTTCGAAATAATTCTAGGAAAAAATATATAGACAAAGAGCTACAGAGAAAGAAGAGAACAGATGTTCTCAGTTAGGTCTTACAAATTTAGCGGAGTTCATTTTCTATTCTGTTAGTGGCAGTGATAAGTTACTTTGGTTAATGTGTGGTTTGTCTTAGCTATATGCTTTTGCATAACAGATTTGTTCTTACTTGAAAATCCATTTTCCAATAGTCAAGTCACTAAGAGATTACAATACGATGCTTTACTACTAGAACTCTGGTACAACAGAAGCATTTCAATGGAGCAAACTTTGGAAAGATGGCTTGATAAGCAGAATCCTTCTGTTTAGCTATCCTTATCTGTCTCTAATATTTGATTGCTCATCCATAGAAAATCATTTGTCGTTACATAGAGAACGTAATGTAAGTCCAGAGATCAAGTGTACATATGAGTGTATAAGTGTTGTGTGTAAAAATAGCGCAAATAATTAAACAATAAGATTATTATAACTACTAGAATTCAAATTTGAATTTCAGTGAGAATGCTCGCCATTTGTGTTATATCATCACATCACTAGTTATGGACCTTTATTTTAGGAATTTGGCTATAGTTGAATTAAGTTATGGGGACATATTGCTGCAGATCACTCACTGATTTCAGTATTCTTAACACTTTTTTACCAAATATTCAGTAAAAATTATAGGAAAAAAAGGTGGGACATAATTAACCAAATCAATTCCTTAGTCTGTTATTGCTAGGTATTCTCATAACAAATCTTATTTTCTAGTGATTTCAAATCATTTCTTGGTACTGAAAATATATGTACAGCTAGCTACTCTTGATTTGGGAATAAACAAAATATATTATATATATTTAATATAAATGATGTAGAGAATTTTAAATTATTAAATTATCACAAGCACATTTGATGTCAGAAATATAAGCACCACTGAAACAATTGATGGAGTGAATATATCTTCCACATTTATCAATGGAACAAGAGCAAAAGGAGTTCTATATGTATTTTGGATAAAAGGACAAAATTTGAATAGAAAATATCAGCCATTTTTCTATCCTGTAAAAAGAGAAAAAGCAGAAGCCGGGTTGTGTTTTGTAAATCATTCTTATCTCTATAACACTATTTCAGCTTATGATATTGAGTATAACAATAAGATTTATTCAGGATTACCTGCTGCAGAAATTGAGGGAACTTCAGGATTTATAGGTAATAACGTATTCTTATTAATATTAAAATAAAGCTGGTTTAGTAATTAATTATTACATATTCATTTTTGTTAAATATAAGTAGTATAATGGTAGTAAAATTGTTTTTAGTCAAATTTTAGAACATTTTTTTGTTTCGAAAAGGTTTATTTACTGATAGGTATTAAAATTGATCTTAATATTTGTACCTAGTTGATAATTTAAAAATTTAATTGTATTTTTAATTGCATTATTTTGAACAGATCATGCTTTCAATATGTGTTTATTGGAGTAGTTCAAGCACTCATTTAGTGTAAACTCTTTATGACAATGAAATTTTGCCTTTCAGCTTATAACTCAAGCTTGTTTTTTTTTGTTTTTTTATCAAATATAGGTATTAAAGTTGTCATTAAAGAGTTGTATTAAATTCTTTATTTATGCAGATCTATCCAATACCATCAATGATAATTGTTATTTAAATGTTAAAGATTTTACTCTGGAAGTACTATGTATGTGCAGCGATAACCTCCAAATTATCCTAACGCAGACTTCTGATTATCTTCATATGAAGTACCTACATGCATTCCGTGGAAGTTGCAATTTATCAGATTATTACCCACTTTTTTTGAGTGGTAATTACTGGGTGACTGTCTTTCATGAAAACATAGAAGGAATTTTTCAAGCTGATATTTTGTATTCTAGTGCAGTAAAAATTGGTGACGGATTACCTTTGTCAACTTTAATTGAAGTAAATGTCACAACCAGTAAAAATATTAATATCATATGTAAGTCTAATTAGTAATGCTACTATTATATTTAATTGTATTGTTTATTTGTCATGTAGTTGTTATGACCATAGTAATACTGATACTTTTATTAACTGTCACCATGTTATTTGTAACAATCTTCAAAATTATAAGAACAAAAAAGTAAGTTATTATACCATTGTACTTGTTATTATTTAATATTAATTTTATTAACATACATACATATTATAATAACTGACACATTTGGGAAGTGTATTACAAATTAAACATGGTCATAATAATGCTTCAGGATAAACATTTAGTATTATTACTACATGTTACTCATAACTTAAATGTAATCTTAACAAAATTAATGCACAATCAACTTAAACAAATAGATATGTAATATTATAATTAAATGTATACAATTCACAACATTTTATCTTTGGTTCAAGGAATTGCTGCTCATACTAAACAGCAATTTATTGTTTATACATTCAAATAAACAGTTCAATACCATTTTTTCATTGTGCTCAATATCTACTATCTACTATAGAAAATTGTACATAATGTGTAGAAAATCTACATTAAATTAACAACAAAAATATAATTAAAAACTGAAATTACATATTGCAATAAAATGTTATAATTATTGCATAATGTGGCAAAATTACTTAAAAATTATAATTCAGCTACATATATTATACTAATGGTATATGCTGCTTTATTACAATTAAATATTTGTGTTGTGTATACAGAAAACGTATTTATCTCAGCAAAGGAAATGTGATTTCGTTGAATACGAACTTATCAAATGATCAAAATCCAGAATATATTAACATTACATCAGAAATTGTCTATGAAGAAATACAAGACATTAAACCAGTTGATTATGAGTTAACTACCTGCCCAGCTTATGGGATAAAATCAAGGAAGTGATTGAACTCAATATTAGCATGGTGTATTCAGTTTTTACAATACTTTCAAATTTTTGAATAACTAGCCAAGAATTTAAAAAAATTATCTACACAAAACAAGTTTAAAGACACATCTCCATGCATTTTATTGTTGCATTATTGTTTAAGTTTATGTAGCTAGATAGCAGTCAATTTTTTTATGAATATTAGTTAATCCTTTTCTTAAGGAATATACATCAAACTGAACACTTTCATATTATACTAAACTCAACAACTTTAATTGTTGATTTACTAAGCCTTTCAGAAGAAATGAAATGCACACAATTATGAATCATAATGATCAAAATAACCATAATAATCAGCACAAACTTGCAAAATTGTGTAATCTTAGATTTAATAGCATAGAAATTGTTTACACTGATTATTTTCCGGTTTTTGGGATGGCCAAACTTGTCCAAACATGTCACAAAAAAACGGGAGACTGTCAATAATCTATCCACTAAAGGTCTTCTATTATGGAGTTGTATTGATGCTAGTAAATAAGACAAAGAAAGACCTTCAAAAAATGACCAGAATATTGTAATTATTTTATGCATAACTCATCACATCCCTGAATCTATCCAAAAGCTTAATAATGTGAATTTTTTATATACAGTTATTTTTTATAGGTAATCTATACTGAGCTCTGTGTATTATTTTTTTAGTATATTCATTTCATGAATGGTGGATTTATATGGCCACTTGATTGATGGTTGTAAATATTGGTTTATGTTGTATAATTGCGCTGCCTACATTGACAACCATAACATGTTCACTGTGCTGATAATTATAGTTTACAAAAAATTGACAAGATAGCAGAGGTTTAGTGAGTTTTCAAACATTATACATTTTTTTTTAAATTTGTTGTGGCTGTCAATGGACTCTTTTCAGGCAGTGTTACTTATAATACTTATCTAGTTTAGCTTGCATGATTATGTGATACCATACACGAAATTATTATTACTATACAAAGTTCTTTTGGTATAATTTTTCATGTTTACTCAATGATTTATCATTTTAATAATTGATTAGAGCTATATTTTCTAAAAACTTTCAATACTGGTAAAAATATTATCCCAAAAATGTAGCTAGCGATTAATATTTTGTATAAAGTGTAATTATTGTTGATAGCTTTTAGTGAAATGTGGAATCTATATAATGATACACTTGTGTATAAAGAAGACGGACAATCTGTGTATCATGAATAATTCATGACCTGTATAGAATTGGTAAGGCGTCGCCACTACCTGAATGGGTAAAAAGTTTGCTACTGACCCGCTCTAAGAAAAATGGAAAGGCAGAGAATAAAAGAAATATGTCCATTGCGGGGCTAAATTGTTGTCAGGCTCACTTACCATTAAGCGTTCCGAAACTTTTAGTTCAAATACTCATAGAGCGCCTTAGCTATAGTATCCTTTTTTTTTCTTACATTAGCTACTTACATTTCTTGCTCTGTCATTCCATCGCTCAATAAAAATTGAACACTGGTGTCTGTATTCGTTACCTGAACCAAGTTGGGAATGAGTATAGCCTTCAGAGCTATTATAATGAAGGTAAATTCCACCACAGATCATGGGTTGAAGAAAGGCAGTGAAGATGGAGAACCCAAGCCAACAAAATATAAAAGCAGGTGAGAAAAGGCTAACTGATTTAGCTGGGATAAACAAGAAAGAGACAAGGGATTATTTGATAGTAGTAACATTTCGCACTAAATACTGAACTACGTCAACTATATCTCCTCTTGGCTTTTATTGGCCTTAGGGGGTTCTATCGCAACATGAAACTAAAAACTTTTTTTTTTGCTATTAGCTATCCTTAGCTACTCCCAGTAAAAAATAGCATGAGTTGCTATATTTAGATTACACTATTCGTTTATGTGCACAATCTTTAAAATTGCTTATTACAGTTTGCTGAATGAGCAATAGTTATTTAGTCTAGGGTAACCTCAAGTTTTTTGGTCGTGCAGTTGAGGTTGGTAAATCGGGACATCTGTTGTTAATCGGTTGGGATCGGAGGCGCGCTTCAAAATTGTGAGTGTCTCAAAATCGTGAGTGTCTCAATTCTGGACAGTTGGCAACCTAATGAATTATCTATGAAGTATGTAAATATTATACTAGTGATGTGCTAGCACAAGTGGGAGTGAGTGAGCCAAAGCACAAGTAATTCAAACAACAAGACAAAAACACTTTAAAATGAGACTAAAGTAGATTTTTGCCATTAAAATCTGTATGCAGGAAAAAAAATCTATAATTCTTTAGTTTCCCTTAATGTTCAGGCTCCTCTATTTGCCTAGCTTAGAATGCATTATTCAGTTCATTTATTCCTAAATTGTAGCGTATGTAGCTGTCGTAATTTTAGCTAAAGAAATGGATTTACTTTCTTTTTTAAGTATTCCAGAGTAGTAGAGTCTTTGTAGTACCTATTTAAATAAACTTTTTCTAACTACTCGAGTAGACTGCTCAGATTTTATTTATTTCATGCCTTCTAACCATGTGAGGTAATTGATGAGTGTGCTGTATTAGAGAGTATGCTTGTATCATTCAAGAAATGTTTGGTATCCTGGATGCTAGAATTTGTCAATTGAGAGATTATGTCCTATCGGATGCTAGAATTTGTCAATTGAGAGAGTATGTCCTATCAAAACCATTCAGCAAGAAGAGCATTTAAATTGTTGAATGAAAATGTTGAAGCACATTTAACATAACTGATGTAGTCGCTGTAATCTTTGGCTTAATAATACAATGTTACAATTTTTTATGTTTTTTTATTTTCCAGATATGTCGAAAACACAAGATTTCAATTTGTTGGTAAGTTATAGTGGTACAGTATAGAGGAATCTCTAGTTATTTGGGAAAACTGACTTTAGTTTTTGCATACAAATTGTGCTATATATGACAAAATTATGCTTTGATCAGATTTAAGGTTTAAATTTAAGTGTTATTATGATGTCATGTACAAACAATTTGTATTGAATCATATTAATTCCTTAGTGGCTTGGCAATTATATTTGGGCTCCAGAACACAAATAATTAGGTAAGCGAGTGAAGTGAACGAGACACTATTGTAGATTATACAATCTAAAATTGTAGATAGTTTTTTGTTTTCCAGTTCACAACTAAACAGAATATTTTGGTTTATCGAGCATTCACATAATTTTATTTTAAATTACTTTGTCTTGACCAGTTTTATTATTGTGCTTGAGAAACATTTTACAAACTATTGCTTGAGTTCATGTAATTGGTGTCTGAGGTAAGTTATTTTGATGTGTGCCATTTGTCATAGCTATTAAGCCCTATGTAGTAGCACATTACTATAGTCAAATCACAAGGAGAACATGTCTTGTGTTTATATGTAACTTGAACATGTGTACACATAGGTAAGTTTAAGCTCAATAGTGTGTGATAAATGCTAATCTTAATTTCAAGGCACTAATAGTTTCTGCAAGTAGTAAATATGGTATTGAAAGTCTTTTATGTTATATCAGAATGATTTTGTTTTAATAATTTTTTGAAAAAAAATTAATATACTCAATGTTGCCTTCTAAAACTATGAGATAAATTAATATTAACTTCAAATAAACTAAATAAATTCAACCTTTTTTTTAATTTTCACATATTGGTCATTGATTGACAAATAGCTAATTGTGTTTTACTTCATTGCTGGAATAACTTGTGCGCAATCACATCACCAGTAACTTTTTTGGATTGTGGTGTTGCATTATTCACTATTAATTAAGTGATGTGTCTTCAAATTGTGAATACATGAAAAATTATTGTGCTGCTATAAACTACACTTAGCATTCACTAGTGGTGATAGATTATGCATATTCAATTCATAAATCTCATGCTTAGCTTATACTGCATGGCAGGAATGTTTTTGACAAGCTTTAGAAGAATAATCCATCTTAAACCATATTATTTTTGTTAATGTAATTGATAATTATAAAATTATTGTTTTAGCAAGTAAAAGTTTGATAAGCTAAATTATTTTTCAATATTTTACAGCACACCATTTAATTTTAGAAATTTTATTTATATAAAATTAACGTACTCCTTGGGCTCATACTAATATCTACTACAATAGTGTGTGAGGCCTACACACTCGAGGCTTTGTATTTTACTCTCATTTTAATTTTGTACTAATGTTTGCAATTTACTTACTCTGTCAAATTATTAAGTATTTTTATAACACAGCATTAGTCATATTATCAATTGACAAGATGTCTGACTTTACTTCTGAATTTACCTTTGCATCACAATATTCCAGGATTATAAAAATATTATTTTTAAATGTACGATATTATATAACTTTATTTGGAAAAGCAACTTTATTGTACCCTCTTTTCAGAGAAATAGAAACAGAAGTTTGGAGTTCACAAAATTTGCTAGTGAAGTTAAAAACAATGGAAGACTGAACTTAACTTCAATATTTTTTATTGTTCTATCATGCACTTCTCATATTTCTTTTTCTATGGCTAATGAAGGTAAGAGAATTGTAGTATAAAATTTGCAATAAGTTTCAGATTGTTTGAGCTTTTTATAAAGGGATACACTTCTATCAAGCATAAGTGCATCAAAAAAGTTGGTATTTTTGCCTGTGTAGTATACAGTTTTGTCCAAATTGGTCACATAAGTAAATATTTTATAATTCTGTCAGAAAAAATCCACTGAGAAACAAACAAGTCTTGTATATAACTGTGTATATTGTAATAGAGGATATAAATTATGTTGTATCAGAAGCTCCCCAATTTTTCAAATAAAAATTTACAATATACTTGTCATTATCTTAGTGATAGAGGAATGTGATTTGTTAGCTAAATTGCAATGCCTATCAATAATTTTAAAACTTCTATCCTTTTTGAAAGTTACTAAACACTTAATATTAATATCTGAACAGTCTTAATAATTTGTTTTGCTAATTCTTGTAGTTAATGATGAGTAATATCTAAGAGACAGAGTTTTACAATCTGAACGTAATTTATATAGCAAAATAATAATGTAGCTCATTAAAGTCACTTAAACATCATATAATCCTAATTTTGGTTAAAAATTGTCAATTTAGGGACTACCTAGATTCCTACAAATGAGTACTGCAGAATACATAATGGCTCAAGTTAATTGCTTTTATTATAGCAGTATAATAAAAATTCACATTATATAATAAGTTTATATCTTATTTATTTAGTTATTTTCCCTATGTACTTTCTTTTTGTTTATTATTGAAAATTATTCAATTTTTAATTTCCACTATCCTCTTTTCGTGACACTTTTCTCTCTGCTAATGCCCCTATTTCCTTTCTTTTTTATCATAATTCGTTAGCTTTTTGGCAACTAACACGTTCCACAAATATTTTAGCTGTGTTCACATGGATTGTACGTGTCTTTCTACTCCCATCCAACCTTACTCTATAATTCACATCCCCTAACTTTCTTTAACATAACATAGGACCCCTCCCAAGCATCTTCCATTTTGCTTGCCTTGCCGGGAATACTCACCCATATCTTGTCTCCTTCAACTAAGGATCTATTCACTTTCCCTTGGTCATATGCACACTTCCTCTTAGCATTCTCAGCTGCACCTATTTCCACCGCACAATCCCTCATCAGTTCCAATTTTTCTGACAATCTTTCAACCCACTCACACACATTCATCTTCTTGCAACTTTTCTCCCTCCATCTACAGTAAACCACATCAAGTGGGGTTCTCATGGTCCTTCCCCACACCAGCTCATAGGGGCTAAACCCTGTCGTCTTACAGGGCATTTGCTTGAGGGCAAAAAGAGCAAAAGGGACCTGCTCTACCCAGCCGATCTTGCTAGTACTGGCCTTTCTTAAGATGCTCTCCAAAGTGCTGCACATTCTCTCTACCATTCCATTGGTTTGTGGATGGTAGGGAGAAGTATGTTTGATTTCTACATCCAGTAATGACACCAACTCTTTCATAAGACGGCCCGTAAATTGGGACCCATTATCTGACAATAAAACAATCTGGACTAAACCGTCAGCCACTGCTTTGGCTGTTACTGTCTTGAGCAGCACCACATCGGGCCATCTGGTTGCCATACAGATAGAGGTCAACAAAAACCTGAATTTGCCTTTGGAAGGGGGAAACGGACCAACAATGTCTACAGCAACTGCCTCAAAAGGCTCTGACAGAATTGGGCGTTCTACCATTGGTGCACATTTCTGTCCCTATCTATTGGCAGCTTGACATTTTGGGCATGACACACAGAACTTCTCAATTTCACTCCCCATATTTGGCCATGTAAACCTTCTTCCCAGAATTTGCTTCACCTTCCTGAATCCCAAATGTCCTAACCTGTCATGAGCCAGTCGACACAACAACTCCCTGCTTACCTTGGGCTCTACTATTCTGTTCACTTCACCATGCACAGGGTCAATTATTCTGTGCAATAAGATGCCATTCTCCCACAAATACCCTCTCTCTTTCCTTGCAGCCAAACTTACAAACCTTCAACATCCCATCTTCCTCTACTTCCTTCACAAACTTTTCTTTGTCACCTCCCTCTTGTACACACTCTAATTCCACCTCCTCCACAATAATTTTATCATCCCCTTATTACAATTTTCGTCCACTTTAATAACCTTATCAACATTCGCTCCATTGCTATTAACCACTAATTGTTCTGATATTACTAATTTCATCCACCTTACCAATTTCACTTCCATTATAAAATTATGTTCACCCACATCACTGTCATTACTCAATACAATCATTTCTTCTTCCAATTGCACTCTTTCTTCTTCATTTTGTATAGCTTCCTCTCTAGATATCTGTCTTGTTTTTACTGTACATACTTTATCCTGACTATTTTGGGAGTAAAACTCTGCCATAACCACCTCCATTATATCTTTGTTATTCAAATCCAACTGCAATAGGCTTTAGAACCCAGGTGATCACTGAAGGCTACTCTTTCTTTAAACATCTTGTTTCCAACACTCAATCTAACAACTGCAATTCTTCTCTTACGATCTACAAGACCTTCGAAATTTGTTAGTTCGACCATCTCCCCCGTATAGTCTGCCTCAGCTACATACTTGGAAGGGATTACAGAAATATCAGCACCAGAGTCCAACAGGACTTTCACTTGGTTTCCACCTACCTCAAAAATCATGCTGTTTCTATTGTCGTTGTTTCTTTACCTCTTCAACTTTCACATTATTTGAGTATACCCCTTGTAAGGACATTGTGAACTATATTGTCCAGGTTGTTGGCATGTATAGCATGTAACACTCGTCTTCTGGGACCCTTTGTACCAACAATCACTTGGTTTATTTCCCACCTTACTACAATTATCACAACAAAAATGTTCATTCCATCTACCTTTACCAAAATGACCATTATTACTTTCTTTATATCCTCTTCCATGATTATCCACCTGTATTGCTTTGCCAAACACCTCATAACACCTATATACCGCTTGTACTACATCATCTATTTTTCCTACCTCACAATTAGCCAAGCAGTAACGAGGTTGTGTGTGCCAGCACTGTTGAAAATAGTCACTAATATTGCACTCACCACTTGCTCACGGGTTGTTGCCTCCCCCAGCACTCGCTCAATTAGAGACCTTACGTGAGTTACTGACTCCACCCATGTCAACTTACATAGATGTTCCAAGTCTGGTCTCATCAGAGATCGGCCAGCACTTGTGGGAGTGAGGCCTGCTACTGCCAACAGTCTACGTTTAGTCTCAGCAAATGACATGTCCTCTTTCTTGGTGAGGTTCTGATATGCCACAGCCATTGGGCCCGCTAGCACCTGGCAATTTCTCTGTTTTCTTGGCATCCGGAACATCCAAGAAATTCATTAGGGTTGAGAAGTTATCCAACTGAGATGATAAAGTAGTAGCTGAGCTTATCTTTGGGAAGGTCTTGAGAGCCTGATTGATCTTATCTCTTTTCTCTTTTTCCAGTGATAAACTCTCTTTCCACACCCTCTCGGATTCTAGTTGTTGTTTCATTCTTTCCACATCCTCCAACCTCTGTTTCTCCATTCGTTCCAACATCTCTTCATTCTCCTGCTGCCTCAGTGCCAAATTCTCGTCCCTAATCCTTCTTCTCTCAGCCTCCATCTTAATTTCCCGTTCCTGCGTTGACTGCATTAGTGTGAGTAACATGTTGATCATTACATTGGGGTTTGGATTGTCAAGGCCACCCCTCAAGTAGTCAACTGTCGATCCCGTAGTTTCAGACATCCTGGACACACCTGATGCCACACTACTCTCTCTTTCCGACATCCTCTGTAATTCTGTTTCTCTCTCGTTAGGTGTCTCCATTTCTGAAAGTCTAGGCAATCCTTCCCAGGCTCCATTATCTACCTCTTTTGAATGAAGTGCGTAGTTACCTGTACCCCTCTTCATCCGCCAAAGCTCCGCATACCCTCTCTGCAGTCCAGACCAGAGCAGAGAGGTATCCGCCTGCACAACAAGCAATAAAACCAGAACAAAAAAATATTAAATACACATAAAATAACGCATACCAAAATAAATTAAAAACACAAAATTCGAAAACATTTCTTTTCCAGTCGCGTGTGAAATCCTGAAATCGATTACAATGTCCCTAGTCGATGTCCACTTCAACTCGACTCGATCTGTGTAGGTTCTCTCTCCACCTCTTAACAGCAACACTGCTGCCACCAATTGTGGGGTCGTTGGGATTCTGGCTCCGTGATCTCCGTCCACAAAGCTCCAGGTGGCGTCACCGCTGCCACCAGATATAATGCACAGGCTGTTGAAGGACATTCCATAGCAAGCTGGTATTCCCCCAGTTATGCAGGCGACCCAAATCAAGCCCCAACCGAGATTCACAAGACTCTACTAGAATTAATGTCTTTGTTCAAAGCCTCACTATACAAAATCTGAGGTGGGAAACAGGCCACAGTATATAAAACCCTATATCTCACCCACACTCTCAAATCTGATTGGCTAACAAGACTGACTTACAAAATCCAAATAAGGACACACACACCAATTAACACTTAATACACACAAACACACAAAACTGTCAAATTAGTTCAGAGGCATGTGCCTGGCTCTTGCTCCCTCTCACCTCCATCTGGCTGAGTGGGTGTTCCCACAAATATTACCACAATTAAATTTAATTTTGCAGCATATTTGCCAATATATTAGTGATAGAGGATTGTGAATTGTAATTACAATGCCTATTAAGTGTTAATACTTACTTTATCCTCCTTGAAAGTTCTAGAACACCTAATGTTTACAATTTAACAAAATTTGGTTTACTCTTGTGGTGAATGATGAGTACTAGCTAACGATGAGAGAGTCCAGTGACTTGCTTAGGACAATATCTAGTTTTAACTTGCTCATATAGCTAAGAAAGAGCTCTAGCTAGAATTTAATCAACAGAACAACTCAATCATTTTTTAATGTTTATGTAAGCTGTTTTTTTACTTTTAATAAAAAAGTATACTCTTTTGAACGGCCGTAATAGGGTATAAGATCTGGACTTTTTGTAAAGAGTGTACAGTACTGTAGTAATTTCCTTCCAATAATTCTGTCTAGTATCACTAACAACAATACTTGAATTTTATATGTGATATATTTCTTAGTTACTCTTAACTCGGAAAGAAGTATGTATTATGTTGGAGAAAATGTCCAGATGATTTGTTCCTATCAGAGTGGGAATCCGATTCTGTGGACTGTTAATGAAAGAGATCATAATGAATTTGATACAATTACAGTAACTAATTTACAGACAGTGGCTATCTTTAAATGGGCATCCATAACTGAAGCATACAATAACAGTGCTATTAAATGTGGTATACAAACTGAAGCCAGTTTTATATGGAGTAATGTAGTGGTTATTAGATTACAAGGTAAGTGATAAATATTGAAAAATAATGCCGACAAGCAACACACATGAGATAAAGTGTTATTGGAAGTGTTATGTGAGAAAATTATATTGAACACCATTTATTTTAATGTATAATGAATATTAAGATTATACAGATGCATGTCATTGTCGTCTTCTTCCCCCAATAATTATTATAAATTTTAACGGCAGCACTGCACTAAGCTTAATCTTAAATTTAGTATGCATTGCAACATATTAAATGCATTACAATACTGAGTAAAATTAATACTACAATTGTCATACGTTTGACATTCTTTATCTTTAAGAATACAAAAGGTCGAATTCAAATATGGCAGTTTTATTGAAACAATTACATTAGTAACAGTGCATACACATTGTTTTACTTTATTTGTGACAGTTTTATTTAAGTTAGAGAAGTGACTTTTTTTTTTTGTTTATGAAATAAATTTATCACATTTATTGGCAATGAGAAAGTTACTATTATTAAAATTATTATAATTACTCTTGGCTGAAATAATTTTAATAATAGTAAATTTCTCATTCCAACAGCCAATATTATGTTAATTAAAACTTGACCGGACATTTTGACTTATTGCTGAAGTTCTTTTCAAGGGTCAACTGAGGTCAAACTCTCCGTGGTTATATAATAAACACAATAGATTGAAACTTTCTCACTTAATAGGGTCTAGGAAGAAGCAAAGCTAAAAGGTGAAAAAAAACTTAGTTGTCGCTAGGGAATAAAACCCAGGACTCCTGGCTTTAGCCACCAGTGTTCTAACTACTGAGCTGAGCACTAGTGGCTAAAGCCAGGGATCCTATGTTTGATTGTTCTGTGACAAATAAGATTTTTTCACATTTTGGCTTTGCTTCTCTCCAGACCCTTTTAAGTGAGAAAGTTTCAATCTAGTTTGTATGAAGGGTCAGAACTTGATAATTGTAATAAACACAATATAAACAACAATATTACTGGAGGGTACGCTTACTGTTTATTATATTCTGAAGGATGACTACATGCAACATAGACAACCAGCATCCTGGAAGCTCAAAACCTTTCTCTCTGTTTAACTTGTTGTTGTCTGGTGTCAACTGTATGTGTAGAGCTTCATTTATTTTTAACTTACGATTCTTACTGGCTTTGTCAATTTTTACCTCTTCACATTTTAATGGCATGATCTTGCTGCCAACTATCTTCAGCAATGGCTGAAGCCTAAGTTTTAATTGTCATTAAATTGGCTGTTAGAACAAAAAATTGATATTATTATAATATATTTTGAATCCTGTAGGAAGTCCTGATGCAGTAACCATGATAACTGCAGAATTGCTACATGATGAAATAGTGAACATTCAGTGGAATGCTCCATTTTCAATAGATATTTCTACAACAGACCCCGACATAACCTACTGTTTATATATTTACAATTCATCAGATGAGTCTATTCAATTGTATTCAAGGTGTAACATCACCATTACTACTCATGAATGTGAATTACATCCGGAATTACTAGCTTGTGCCAAATATGAAATAGTAATTGTAGCTCATAACCAAGTTGGATGTAGCAATAAAACATCAAAAATTGTGTCCTACTCAGGTAATAAAAGTAAAGGTAGTTAAGTTAAGTGTAAGAAGCTATGGCTAATTAATCACTCAAAAATGAAAGTAAAACTTTATATTTATTATACAGCATTACATGTTCAAGATTTCTTTAGAATTTCGAATATTTGATTTTGTTTTGTTTTAAGTTTTTTAGCCGAAATGTATAAAAAACAACAAAAAAAAACAGTTGCTATCATGTTATATATCATTAAAATTTAGGCTTTATGTGACATCTTTTGTAATAGCTTAATAATTCAACAATAAAACATTTTAAAGAAAAAACTAAAAGTATAGTAAGCTTCATAGGTGAGGTATTTTAAATGTTATGTGATGTCATTGTGTGATGCAACATATAAACTCCTTATGCAACAGGTGTTGAGCAAGCTAGAGATTTTTTCTTCACCGTATATTGATGATTTTGTAATATTTTATATTGATTGGGGTCATCATTTAGGTCATATTGGTGCTGTTCTAGCTACACTTTCTGAACATGGGTTATCTGTTGAATAGTCAAAATGCTGTTGGGGTTCTACACAATTTGAGTTCTTAGGGTTTTGTTGTTGTAAATAGTTGTTTGGGTAAACCAGATACTAGAGTTCACCAGTTTAGAGAATATGTCTGACTGAAGATGATTCATCATCTGCACTCTTTCTTGGTATTGGCTACACTTTATTCTCATTTCATTTCTCACTTTGCAGATTACATTTCTACATTGACAAAACATGTTAGCTACAAACAAATCTGCACCTAGACTCGTAAATTGGATAAGTGACATGGCAGATGCATTCAGGTGTATCATTTCTTGTATTTGTTATTTTTTCTTCTTTGATTATTCCTGTTTTATCAGATTCATTTTGTATACTTACTGATGGATCTATGTTTGGAGTTTGCTGTGTGCTATGTATGTATAAGAATGGCCAGTGGATGCCACCTGTAGTGTAACATGTTTATCACAATTTTATTGAAATGCTTGAAGACTATATACATTGAATCTAAATTGGCGGTTAATTAAAGATCACATTTTAGAGCTTTATAATTACGATATATTTGATTATACCATTTATCTGTCTTGTATTTAAGCTATATATTTACTTGTATTATAATGTTGAAATTTAAATCTGCTTAGTAAAGAAGTCATAGACATTGAATGAATAAGAGGAAAATGTGCATTTAGTTGTAGCTATTTCCTTAAGAATTTAGTTGTAAGCATATAAATAATAAGAATATCATATTGTCAGAACATTCTTATGAAGTCAAACGTTGTTTTAACTAACAAAAATACTGATGAATTATTAATATAATCAATATTATGATATAGGACTTGATAAATTACTCGGATATCCAGCCAACAGTATATCTGAGAGATGTTTAAACTTTGTCCAATTATTTCCAAAGATTAAAACAACATTCAAAACTTGAGCTAATTTTTTTTTCTGATTTGTGTACAGCTTTTTAGTCAAGGTTATTTTTAAGCTTGAAATTATTATTATAAAATGCATAACAAGTAGATTATGTTGCTATCAACTTTTATACCAGTTGTGATAGTTAATATTTTTTACTCTTCCTTAAATAGAGCCAGTACTTATAATATTATTCTAAAATCATTGTAGTTGCATGTTATAATATTTCTGAAAAATCATTTTTTTAAAACTATTCTGAGAGTTGTTTGCCAGCATTATGTTTTAGTTTGTTTATTATTATGCTATATTGAATATATAGAATCAAACAGAGTTGATGACGTTGAAGTAATTGCATATGGAAATAGAATTAAAATGATTAAAGCTGTATTTGTAAGTTATATTCCTATTAGATTATACATTATTATTATGTGTAATATTATATCTAGAACCAGAGTATTTGTACAACTGATGCAATCATTATACTTGACTATGAGAGTACATCCATTATTGAAACTGAAGATCATTCAAGAATTATCAGATTCACATTGGAGGATAACAAGCATTACCATAGTGTGTCTCTAAGAAGTCATCTTAATAATATTTCACTAGGATCTCTTAGTAAGAGATTGTATATATTTAAATATAGAATATTATTGCTGTATTTATTGCATGACTGGAATATAATGTGGAGATATGTCACAATGCAGGCTAATATTTATTCATCAGCTGCAGGAAAGTGAAAATAGAGTTTGAGAGTGAAATATTTCACCATGTAACTCAAACTAGTAAGATTGGTATGTTTTAAAGTTGGCTCTCATTGTTAGTTTACTCACATACTGAGCTTATAATATTTTTAGCAGATGCATTTTGACTAGCGGGATTTGAATAATTTTTTAGGCATTAAAACAAATCAAGTTATACCTTCATCTGTACCCTGGATATTGTACCAGTGTAATCGATGGTAATGAGCTTTACCAGTGTGATAACACAGTGAGATATCTTGAGTTATCCCACAGGTCATGAATTATTAATACTATTGTTAAGGAATCTAGCAAAAAAAACATATTGTATGTACATCTTACGTATATTTTGGCCTAACCCCAAACTGAGTAACATAAATGAATGACATTAACATGATGAGTACATTATGACATACGCATGTTAGCAACTCCACTGAAATGTCATAACAAAAAAAAAAATAACTACAAAATAATATTTTTATTTTTTTTGTCCTACAAAGTTAACTAAACTAGTGGCAGTTTCAAACTCAAAAGTTGATGACTGCATAATATAATAACTAGACAACTAGTTTTGTTTAACAGTTGACACTTTCTTTTCTGAATCAAATTATTGTTTTTGTGCACTTTTTACGGACCTTGTTTGTGGAATTCGCCATCGTTTAATTATGTCATGGAGACATAATTGCTGTTGATCATTCCTAACATTATCACAGTTACGAATAATTTATACATGTTTTGAGTAATATTAATATCCTGATTTTAGTATAGAGCAATTTATTGTTTACACTTTTCACCAAAATCATCAAACATGTATACGAAATATGAATCTAGTATACTAAATCTTTTTTTACATAAAACTGTAGGAATTCCAATAAACAAATTTTTATTAGCTAGTGGTCAGTTATATTTAAATAAACATGGAATTTTAAAAACATACATATAATATATTATAGTATGTATTACTTTAGTTTGAGTGTGATATGGCAAAATATTTCATGAGCAGAGTCTAATTTATTTTTATGAAATACATTGTTATTTCATGCTAGATATTGTCATGAAAGTAGTTGGTACTAGGGTGGGTAATTACTGGTTTAAAGCTGGCCTTGAAACTAGCTAGGGGCTCCCACATTACCCAGCTGACATTTAGCAGCTGTGTCTAAACTGGCCACTTAGGCTTCTGTAAAAACCCAGAAAACTGATAAGCCAGGCATGTTATTATGTAATCAGCTTCCTCAAAATAGCAGTGAGGTAATACCATGTGAACACTTGAGTTTATCTCACTGGTCACATACCTAAAAATACCATTGTGATGATATCTACCTTGTAATATGGCAACTGTCAATTGTTGAATTATTGCAGGTACCTTTGATGTTAGAAATGTAAATGCCACTCGAACAATAATTGATGGAGTAAATGTCTCTTCCACATTTATCAATGGAACACGAGCAAGAGGTGTTCTATATGTATTTTGGATAAACGGACAAAATTTATATAGACCATATCAACCATATTTTTATCCTGTAAAAAAAGAAAAAGCAGAAGCTGGGTTTTACTTTGTAAATCCTTCTTATCTCTGTAACACTATTTCAGCTTATGAAATTGAGTATAACAATAAGATTTATTCAGGATTACCTGCTGCAGAAACTGAAATTATAACTATTATAATAGAAAATGAGGGAACTTCAGGATATATAGGTAATAATGTATTCTTAAAAATATTAAAATATATAGCCAGTTTAGTAATTAATTATTACAAATTCTTATTTGAGTAATAATATGTAAGCTAATGGTCTTAAAATTGTTTGTAGTCAATTTTTTATAACATTTATGGTTTCAAAAAGTTTTATTTACTAATAGCTATTAAAAATGATCTTAATTATTTGTACGTAGTTGATAATTAAAACTTTAATTGTATTTTTAATTGTAATATTGTGAACATATTGTGCTTTCAATATGCTTATATTGGAGTAGTTCAAGCACTCATTTAGTGTAAACTCTTTATGACAATGAAATTTTTCCTTTCAGCTTATAATTTAAGCTTGTTTTTATTTTAGTTTTTATCGAATGTAGTTATTAAAGTTGTCATTAAAGAGTTGTATTTAATTCTTTTTTATGCAGATCTATCCAGTAACATCAATGATAATTGTAATTTAAATATTAAAAAATTTACTTTGGAAGTACTATGTATGTGTAGCGATAACTTCCAAATTATCCTAATACAGACTTCTGATTATCTTAATATGAAGTATTTACATGCATTCCATGGAAGTTGCAATTTATCAAATTATTACACACTTATTTTGAGTGGTAATTACTGGGTGACTGTCTTTCATGAAAACATAGAAGGAATTTTTCAAGCTGATATTTTGTATTCCAATGCAGTACAAATTGGCGAAGGATTAACTTTGTCAACTTTAATTGAAGTAAATGTCACAACCAGTAAAAATATTAATATCATATGTAAGTTTTATTAGTAATACTATTATTTTATAAATAGTATTGTTTTATTTGTCATGTAGTTGTTGTGGCCATAGTAATACCAATACTTTTATTAACTGTCACCATGTTGTTTGTAACAATCTTCAAAATTATAAGAACCAAAAAGTAAGTTTTTATACCATTGTACATGTTTTTTTTATGAATAAACTTACATATATACGACACTGACACATTGAGAAGTTTTTATCAAAAGATGATAGTATTATGTTTATAATTGAATGTATTGTCTTAAACTTTCCAGTATTGTTTTGTTAAACATTTTAGTGCGGGAGCATTTGCTACATGATTAAATAAAGATCAATATTTTCAACTTAATGCATATAGATAAAGATCATCAAATTTATACATTTGTATGAAAAAATTCCTACAGTTCGATTGTGTGGTATTTTGTTAGTATAAATACAGATAGTGAGACAAAGAGTGAACAAAAGTAAAAACACTTAAACATGGTCATAATATGCTTCAGGAAAAACATTTTGTATTATTACTACTTGTTAGTCATAACTTAAATGGAATCTTATTGAAATTAATGCACAATCAACTTAAACAAATAGATATCTATTTTATGTCAGTGAATAATTAAATGTAATGTACAATTTTCTATAGTAGCTAGTAGACAGTGTGCACAATGAAAAAATGGTAATGAACTGTTTATTTAAATGTATAAACAACAAATTGCTGTTTAGTATGAGCAGCACTTCCTTGAACCAAAGATAAAGTATTGTGAATTATAATATGTAGAAAATCTACATCAAATTGATTAAAAACACATATAATGTATTCAGCTACATACATACTATGGTATATGCTGCTTTATTGCAATTAAATATTTGTGTTGTGTATACAGAAAAAGTATTAATCTCAGCAAAGGAAATGAGATTTCGTTGAATACGAACATATCAAATGGTCAAAATCCAGAATATATTAACATTACTTCAGAAATTGTCTATGAAGAAATACAAGACATTAAACCAGATAATTATGAGTTAACTACCTGCCCAGCTTATGGGATAAACTCAAGGAAGTGATTGAACTCAATATTAGCACGGTGTATTCAAATTTTACAATTCTTTCAAATTATTGATTTAACTAGCTAAGAATTTTCACAAATATATCAAACAAAGCAAGTTTAGAAGACACTTCTCCATGCATTTTATTGTAGCATTAACAATTATTTAAGTTTATGTAGCTAGATGGCTGTCAATATTTTTTACGAATATTAGTTAATCCTTTCTTTAAGGAATATACATCAAACTGAAATGTAGTCCTCTATAATAATGACACTTTTATATTATGCTAAACTCAACAACTTTAATCGTTCATTTACTAAGCAGTTGAGAAGAAATGAATTATGATTCATAATGATTAAAATAACTATAATATCCAACACAAACTTGTAAAATTGTGCATAATCTTAGATTCAATAGCATGGAATTGTTTACACTGTTGTTATTCCAGTTTTGAGAGGATGGCCAGGTTTTTTCTAAAACTAGTCCAAACATGTCACAGTAAAACGGGAGACAGCCGATAATCTTTCTGCTAAAGGTCTTCTATTATGGAGTAGTATTGATGCTTGTAAATAGGACAAAGCAAGCCCTTCAAAAATGACCAGCAATGTTGTAATTTTTTCATGCATAACTCATCACATCCCTGAATCTATCCAAAAGCTTAATAATGTGAATTTTTTTTTGTACACAGTTAATTTTTATAGGTAATCTATTTGAGTTCTGTGTATTATTTTATATTCATTTCATGAATGGTGGATTTATATGGCCACTTGATCGATAATGGTTGTAAATATTTTTTTATGTTGTATAATTGCGCAGCCTGCATCGACAACCATAACAAAATCTGTTAACTGTGCTGATAATTACAGTTGACAAACAACTGACAAGAGTTGTGGTAGTTAATGGACTCTTTTCAGGCAGTGTTGCTTATAATATACTTATTTGGTTTAGCTTGTATGATTATGTGATACTATACACGACATTACTATTACAATACAAGTTCTTTTGGTATAAAATATCATGTTTACTCAATGTATTTATCATTTTAATAATTGATTAAAGCTATAATATTTTCTTAAAACTTTCAATACTGATAATATTATCCCAAAAATTTAGCTAGCGAGTAATATTTTGTATAATGTGTAATTATTATTGATAGTTTTTAGTGAAATATGGAATCTAATGATGATACCATTGCCTGTGAGTGAAGATGACTGACAATCTGTGTATCATGAAAACTCAGAACTGAGACGAATTGGTAAGGCTTCGTCACTACCTTAATGTGAAAATAGGTGTAACAAGTGACCGCTCTAAGAAAAATGGAATGACAGAGAACAGAGAATAAAAGTTATATGAATGTCCATTGCGGGCCTAAAATTGTTGTGAGGTCACTTACCATTAAGTGTTCCGAAACTTTCAGCTCAAATACTCTTAGAGCGCCTAAACCTTTTTTTACTTACATTACATTGTTTTGCTACATAGATCTTGTTCAGTTAGTACATCGCTCTATAAAAAATTGAATACTGAGTGTCTATAATCGTTAATATTTCATTAGCTGAATCGTGTTGGGAAGGAGTATAGCCTTCAGTAGCTAATTATAATGAAGGTAGATTCCACCACAGATCATGGGTTGAAGAAAGGCAGTGAAGATAGAGAACCCAAGCCAACAAATATAAAAGCAGGTGAGAAAAGGCTAACTGATTTAGCTGGGATAAACAAAAAAGAAACAAGGATTATTTGATAGTAGCAAGTGTTCACACTAAATACTTAACTACGTATATTGACAACTATAGCTACTCTTGGCTTTTATTGGCCTTAGGGGGTAGTTCTATCGCAACATGAAACAAAAATTTTTTTTTTTTTTTTTTTTTAGCTATTAGCTAACCTAAAAAATTAGCACGAGTTAGCTATATTTAGATGATACTATTCGTTTATATACACAATCTCTAAAATTGCTATTACAGTTTGCTGAATGAGCAATAGTTAATTAATCTCCGGTTACTTCAAGTTTTTAGTTCTTGCAGCTAAGGTCGGCAAATCGGGACATCAATTGTTAAGCGGCGGGATCGGGACGAGAGCTTCAAAATCGTGAGTGTCTCAAAATCTTGAGTGTCTCAACATCTTGAGTGTCTCAATTCTGGATGGTTGGTAACCTAATGAAAATTTTTTTAATTATGTTGATATGTATACTGGTGATGTGCTTCAGCACTAGAGGAAGCGAGTCATTAAGCACAAGTAATTCAAGCAACAAGGCAAAACTCTTTGATATCTGATTAAAGTAGATTTTTCCATTACAAATCTGTATTCAGAAAATAATCTACATTTCTTTAGATTGCCTTAATGTTCTGGCTCCTAGCTATTCACCTGCTTAGTAATGCATTATAGCTGTGTGATTTTAGCTAAAGAAATGGATTTACTTTCTTGTCTAAATATTCTAGAGTAGTAGAGTCTTTGTAGTATCTATTTAAATAAACTTTTCCCACCTACTCGATCAAGACAGCAAATGCTCTACTAGCTACTATAACACAGCCACGTTTTTTTTAACAGTTAAAGTACTTCACTGCCATTGTAACCACTCTCCCCAACTTTTTTTTTGACATAATGATTTCTAAGAAATTATGCACAGTTAAGAGCATAACCCTAAATGATGATGTCCCTATGGTAAGAAGCCTAAAAATCAGCTAAATGAGCATTGACGCGGCCTCTTAACGAGGCAGTAGTATTTTTATACTATACTTAAAGAATTGGTTTCATTAGGACTGATGGCAACAGTCCAGCCATTGGCTATAACATTTCTGGACCACTGAGAGGTTGTAGTTTACTTCCATAGATTATTGTGGCCTACTAAAAGAAATTCACTAGTGCCTCCCGAGGTTTAAAGAAAAGAAAAATATGAAGGGATGAGAAATGGTCACCAATGCCTCAATGTCACAAAATAGCTAATATGTCTCCCACAATTTCATTTGCCTTAATTATGCAGTACAGCTGGCATCCACCTGTCATTCCAGTCACTTATGATTTCTAATGTTAATGAACTAATTGAACAGAAAGAAAATTTGGGGGGGGGGGGGGGGAGGGGGGGGGCTTGCTAAGTGCCACTTGTTTGTTTTCAAGAGCCAATGGTAGTCAGAATGGCTTAATATTAGTACTAAGGACACTACCACTATTCGGGGATGCTGAGGTAAGCATGTAATTCAGTATTTTTGTTATTTAAAATTACAAAAACAACTCCAGCCTGTTTTTTTGTTTTAGCTGACAGCTTGTTCAAGAGTTACTGGTAATTGAGGAAGTTAGAATGGCTTAAATTTGATACTACAGAAGTTATTATAAACAACTACTCCGGAAATGGAACTAAGAATGTATTTGTTTGCTAAATTAACGGTCAACTGCAATATTTAGAATCTACTTTTGTCATCATAGCTAGAGTTTGAAAATAGAAGCTACTTGAGGAAAATACATCCTATGACAATATGAGTTTTATGTAACCAAACTAGGCAGTCTCGCTTGATATTTGTGCTCAAGAAGTACTGTCACATTCAGTGGAGAAGGCAATTAATTGTAACAAATTAGTGGGTGAAATCGGTGTTAAGAAAGTTGTTAAAAAGGAATGGGAAAAAAGAAGGAGGCAAAAAGGCGACTAATATGCAGATGGAATCAGTGAGGAAAGCCGGCGTAGTTTTTAAAAAGGAACGCAAAGTACACCGAAAAGGCAAGTGTTTCACAAAGCCTAAGTCCATCATCACGATAGAAAGACAGAGAGAATCAGAAACAGGAGAAATAGACAAAGGAGGGAAACTCCTGAATATAGAAGAAATAGCCGAAGAAATGAAAAGATGGGAATAAGAAAAGTAGAGATAGTTCAGAAGAAAAGAGAGCAGGTGGTAGAGGATGACAACAAACAAAATAACTTATGCAACTGCATTCTTACTGTACAACATGTCAAATCCCGCTGTGTGGCGAGGTACTTGCTAGTTTTATAAAGAATATTGTTAAGGAGGATAAAGAAAGTGATGTAAATGAAAGTGATGTGTGATGATAATTTATTTATCTTCTTACAAGGTATTCCAAAAATATTCCGAGTTAAAAGGTATTAAAAATTTTCATACAGCATAATGTTATAAGAAAGCTAAGATAATTTTTATTTTATATGATTACAATGTGCTTATAATAAGTGTAATATATATTGCTCTAGTTCAATCTTACGCTTTGTTCAAAATTGCTGCATCAGAAATGAGACTAAAAAGATAAGATGTTACTTATTTCTAACATTATTCTGATGTATTAAACTAGTTCTTTAATTAAGTTGGTGATTCATATAGTAATCTACCTACATTCTTTGACAACATCTTGAAATTAAGTAGTCAGATTACCAGTTAGCACTGTGTGTCAAGAGGCTTGCCTAATGTTAAAGCACATTCAACCTATCTGACGTAGTTGCTGTAATCTTTAGCTTAATAATAATATACTGTTACAAATTTTATGTTTTTACTATAATATTTTCCAGATATGTCGAATACACAAGATTTCAATTAGTTGGTAAGTTATAGTAGTACAGTATAGAGTTATATCTAGTTATTTGGGAAAATTGAGGTAAGATTGTAATTTCAAATTTTGTCGATGAATGGCTACTTACTCGTAATTTTAAGAATGCAATTAGACTGAATGCTGTCTTCCTAAACTAGGTAAATATTGTGTTTGAGAAACATTTTACAAACTATTGCTGGAGTTCATGTAATTGGTGTATGTGGCAAGTTATCTTGATATGCGCCATTTCTCATACTATTAAGCCCATTGTAGTAGTAGCTCATTGCTATAGTCAAATCACAAAGAGAACAAACATAAACATGTCTTGTGTTTATCTTGAGCAAGTGTACACATAGGTAAGTTTAGGCTCAAAATTTTGTGATAAATGATAATCTTAATTTCAAGGCACTAATATTTCTGGAAGTGGTAACTATGGTATTGAAAATATTTTACGTTATATCAGAATGATTTTGTATTAATACAAAACTACTGTGGTGTCGCTTGGCATGAGCAATGGCCAGGTAATCGCTGCCATCAGGGAAGTCTTGCGTTAGTTCAGGGATTAAGCTGAAACTAGCTCTCCAATAGCCAACAATTAAGTTAACTAATGTATTAGAACTTGACTACAGGTAAAATCCACCAAATACAAAGCAGCCACTTATATAGAAATACTTGCAGAATTGGCTAAAATATGACATAGAAACCAGAGTTGCACAATGGCAAAATGTGGTAAGTTAATGACTGGATGATGCCAGAGTTCATGAGCACTCTGAGGTGAGAAATGCACACATCACAAAACACAAAATAATGAAATAGTTACGATTGCAGGCTGCACAAACACACACAAATAAATCTTATGTTCTCGTGCGACTCTTCCCGCTATATGGTAAAAAAAGTATAGGCACAAAATTAATTTTATTTAACTTTAATTGTTCATGTCTTTGTACTTGTACATTTAGAAATAAATTAATAGACTTAATGTTTTCTTCCAAAACTAAATAAACTATTAACTTCAAAATAAAGTAACCTTTTTTTATTTTCAAGTACTGGTCATATATTGACAAAAGTCAACCTTTCATCAGCCTTATGTTTTACTTCATTGCTGGAATAATTTGTGCACAATCACATCACCAGTTACTTGTTTGGATTGTGGTGTTGCATTATTCACTATTAATTGAGTGATGTGTCTTCAAAAAGTGAATACATGAAAAAGTATTGTGCTCCTATAAACTACACTAAACACTCGCTAGTGGTGATAAATTATGCATATGCAATTCATGCTTAGCTTATACTGTATGGCAGGAATGTTTTTGAAAATATTTTTCAATATTGTACAGAACATCATTTATTTTTAGAAATTTTATTTGTATGACTTTCTTTGCTATTTCAAAGTATAAACAATGATTATTTTTTGGAGAAATTTAAGATAAAGAATTTAATTGAAAGAAAAGCTTTTTAATGACTATGGTGTTAAGTCAGGGTGCTTGGATTCAATGATTCATATAATTATGTTTGAATGTTTTAGTATTAATATGGACGTAATATATTATAAGATTTATATAATAACAGGTAACTCAGGGAGTACTTAATGCTTCTGATGGGACAAGTTGTGCTGAGAACCTTTCTGAATATGATTGGAAGCTTAAGGTAAAAATGATTAATATTATACGTAATAATATATCATATGTATTTATTGATCATCTGCATCAATACTAGTAAGGCTTATAATAGTCTCTGATCATGCTCGCACTGACTACGAAAGTTCAGAAAGGCAGCCTGAGTTGTAAGTTCGGGCCTAGCTGTGTAGCTAGTGAGGGGACCTAATAGGAGAGACTTTGCTGCCCTTGTCATCTGCCCGGTACAGGGTTCACTGTCAGGATGGCGACCTTGTGACAGTAATTTTCGTGGACGTTGGATTATTTAGTAGAGAACTTGGTCTTAGCTTAGGTCCGAATAATCGGCTAGCTAGTGTGGGTGGGTAATTACAGCTTCACTGGTTCGATAATTTCAAAACTATAGGAACAATAACTGAGAACTATAAAGTAAAAGTATGACAACAGTTGGAATGAGCATGAACCGCAACTGGCCGCACTCGAGGCTGTGTATTTCACTCTCATTTTAATTTTGTACTAATGTTTGCAATGCTTACTCTGACAAATTATTACGTATTATTATATATAACACAGCAATAGTCATATTATAAATTGACAAGATGTATGGCTTTATTTATGTATTTACTGTTGTACCACAATATTTCAGGATTATAAAAATATTTTTTAATGTCTAGACATAACCTTATTTGGGAAAGCAACTTTGTTATACTCTTTTTTTCAGATAATTAGAAACAGAAGTTTGGAGTTCACAAAATTTGCTAGTGAAGGTAAAAACAATGGAAGGCTGAACTTAACTTCAATATTTTTTATTGTTCTATCAGTTACTTCTCTTATTTCTTTTTCTATGGCTAATGAAGGTAAGAGAATTGTAGTATAAAATTTGCAATCAGTTTCAGATTGTTTGAGTTTTTTTTTATAAAGGGATACACTTCTATCAAGCATAAGTGAATCATAAAAGTTGGTACTTTTGTCTGTGTAGTATACAATATATAAGAGTTTTGTGCAAATTGGTAAAATAATGTAAGATTTTATAATTTTGTCAGAGACAATCTACTGAGAAACAAACAAGTCTATATAACTATTATGTTGTTATAGAGGATATATAATTATGTTGTATCAGAAGCTTCCCAATTTTTCAATAAAAATTTACAACATACTTGTCATTGTATCTTAGTGATAGAGGAATGTGATTTGTTATCTAAATTATGATGCCTATCAAGTTTTAAAACTTCTCTTCTTTTTTAAAGTTACTAAACATCTAATATTAATATTTGAACAGTCTTAATAATTTTTTGTGCTTATTCTTGTAGTTAATGATGTGTAATATCTAAGAGAAACAGTTTTACAATCTGAACGTATTTTGTATAGCAAAATAATATGTAGCTCATTAAAGTCACTTAATTAAACATCATAATAGTCCTAATTTTGGTTAAAAATTGTCATTTTAGGGATACCTAGATTCCTACGAATGAGTACTGCAGAATACATAATGGCTCAAGTTAATTGCTCTTCATTGTCGCAGTATAATACAAATTCACATTATATAATAAGTATTTATTGTCTTAATTTTTTAAAGTTGTTTTCCTATGTACATTCTTTTTGTTTATCATCATTATTGAAAATTATTCAATTTATAACTTCCACTATCCTACTCTTGCATGACACTTTTCTCTCAGCTAATTCTCCTATTTCCTTTCTTTTTTATCATAATTCATTAGCTTTTTGGCAACTAGTTTAGTACAATTTCTATAGTATCTATATCTAATACATGGCTTTAACTTGCTCATGAGATTCTAGCTAGAATATTGAATTGAATCAACATAAAAGTATAATAATTCTTTAACTTTTATGTGAGCATTTCATGTAACTTTATAATGATCTATTTGAATGGCCATAATGAAGTGTAAAATCAGGTCTTATGTATAAACGTGTGTACTATACTGTAGCAATTTAATTCCAAAAATTCTGTCTCTGTCTAACCAATAGCAACACAACTTAAATTTAAGTGTGATTTTTTTCTTAGTTGTTATTACCTCAGAGAGAAGTATGTACTATGTTGGAGAAAATGTCAGGATGTTTTGTTCCTCATATGGTGATAATTCCTTTATGTGGACTGTTAATGGATCAGTTCATACTGAATTTACTACAATTACCACAACAAATTTAAATAAGATATCACTCTTTACTTGGGAATCTATAACTAAAGAATATGACAACAGTGCTATTCGATGTGGTGTACAAAGTGAAGCCAGTTATATTTGGAGAAATGAAATTGTTATTAGTTTACAAGGTGAGAGATAAATTATAGACAAGTAAAGCTGAGAAGCAAACACATGAGACAAGAAGGCATTGTAGGTGTTGTCAAGTGGGAAAATCATAATGCACACTGTTAATTAAATGTATAATATAAAGATTGTAGAGATATATATTATTATTATCACATTTTTCTCCCAAATATTAGCTATTCCTCACTCGTTTTATGGCAGCATTGCACTATGCTTAATAAAGTATGCATTGCAACATATTTAATGAATTAAACATTAACATTCATAATACTTTGTTCATTATATCTGACATTCTTTTTCTCAGTGAGATAAGAAATACAAACGGTCAAATTATATGACAGTTGTATTAAAACAATTAAATTGACACCAGTGCATAAACATTATTTCAAATATTTTTGTGAAGGTGTATTTAAGGTAGAACACATTTTTGTGATGAATTTTCTTTTTTTTAATTTTTTTTAAATTTTTTATATGCTGTAGGAGCTCCTGATGCAGTAACTAATATAACGACAGAATTGATACATGATGAAACAGTTAACATTCAGTGGAATGCTCCATTTTCAATTGATATTCTTACAACAGATCCAGACATAACCTATTGTTTATATGTTTACAATTCATCAGATGAGTCTATTCAATTGTATTCAAGGTGTAACATCACCAACACTTCTTATGAATATGAATTATATCCGGAATTGCTAGCATGTGCCAAATATGAAATAGTAATTGTAGCTTATAACCAAGTAGGACATAGCAATAAAATATCAAAAATTGTGTCCTACTCAGGTAAAAGTAAAGGTAGTTAAGTTAAGTGTGTGGGGGCTCGCTCTTAATCCGTGGATCGGCAAGGCCCGACACCTGGAGACAGCAATAGTACGCTGCCACCAGAGAAGGTAACTAGAGTTAATCAAGCCATAGCCGAACCCTCGCCAGCGAACTGGTTACACCACTTCAGTGAAACTTGGGTTAAGTGTAATTACGATCTGAAGAAGTCAGCACGGAGTATAATATATATACGGAGTGCTGACCCCTCCCAAAATAAGAACAACAACCAATGGGATGACTCCACAACAGACCAATGACATAAAACACCAAATAAGTAAAATCACAAGAATAACTAACTGCGCATGATACAACTAAACCGACTGTTCATGAATAATGTATGTATGACTAGTATTCCATGCATGCACGTAATGTTCAATCTTCTACTTGTTCTCTCTTTCCTTTCTTCTGACTACTTCTCTTCTCTCGTCTCTCTCTTCCTTCATGTGGGCCTCTTGTATGCCCACATCTCCCCCCTCCTCCGTGAGCAGGGTGACCCGGTCACTGACTACTCCGTCTCCGTGGCACCTGCTCAATTCATCTGCAACAATATTTTCTTTTCCCGCACGATATACAATTGTAAAGTCATACATAGACAACTTAAGACTCCAGTTGTAGATTCTCCTGTTCACTTGTTTCCCATCCATCATGTTGATCAACCCTCTATGGTCGGTAACGACTGTAAACCTGCGACCATATAGGAAATAGGCGAAGTGTTTGATAGCTTCGTAAATACCCAGACCCTCCAACTCCTGGGCACTGTAGTTAGACTGCGCTCCTCTGAGCTGTTTCGAGAAGAAGGCTACCGGCAAGGTCTCTCCGTTACGAATCACTGATAAGACGGCTCCAACACCCGTCGAACTTGCATCACTTTCTACGACAAACACATCACTTGCACATGGAACACACAAACACACTGACTCACATAATTTATTACACAATGCATGAAAAGCATCCAACATTGGACTTGTCCAACTCACCACTCCCGACATCGCCGTGGACGTATGAGGAGTGAGGATGGAGGACCACCGATGAAACCCGGCAATGAACCTCCGGTAAAACCCCACCAAACCAAGGAAGGCTCGCAGTTGCTTCCTGGTCATCGGCAACGGATGAGCACGAATGGCTTCCACTCTCGATGCCGGCACACTTATCTTACCACCTCCAAGCTGGTGGCCTAGGAACTCCAGTGTTCTTTTCCCAAAACTACACTTGGACCGTTTGCACGTTAGTCCAGCCTCCTTCAACGCGTCTAAGACCATCCGCAGATGTCTCAAATGACTGTTCCAGCTTTCTGACACTACTAGTATGTCATCAATGTAGACTTTGGCACATTCTCCACACTCTGCTAAGACTTCTTCCATAAGTCTCTGAAACACGGACGGGGCGTTCGTTAACCCGAACGGCATTTTCCGAAATCTAAATTTCCCAAAGGGACAGATGAAACTGGTTTTGTCCCGATCTCTCTCATCGACTGTTACTTGATGGAATCCTTTCGCAAGGTCAATCTTGGACAACACCTTGCCCATCCCAACCTTCTCCACCATTTCGTCAAAGGAAGGGATATAATACGGCTCCTTGACCGTCTTCTCGTTCAACTTTCGATAGTCGACACATAGTCTGATGTTCCCGTCTGGCTTCTTCACTGGCACCAGCGGGGACGCCCAATTACTCTTGCAACGTTCGATGATGCCTTGACTCTCCAAATTCTCCAATTCTTTCCGTACGTTCTCTCGAATTCCCAGAGGAACCGAATATGGCATCTGCCTGAGAGGCTCACAATCTCTCGTATCAATAGTCATCCTCACCCGATCGGTGCTACCTGGGTTGTCTGAAAACACGTCGTGGTATTCCCCCAGTAACCCGTTTAACTCACTCTCATTGAACCCTTCACACTCCCCTCTCAATACACTACTCTCTTCGCTCTCTTCCTCGATAACAATATCCAGTCTCCTTATGACTGCTCTCTCTCTAAACTCTTTAATGCAATTCACATGCACCACCTTGGCGTGCTTCTCTTTCCCCTTCTTTCCTATCTTATAATTCACCGTTCCCACTTTCTTCAACACAACATATGGACCCTGCCATGAGTCCGACAGTTTGCACGTCATTCCTGGCACTCTGTACAATACCAAATCACCTTCCCGAAACTCCCTTAACTTTGTTCCCCGATTAAGATACTGCATGCGGCTCTCCCTTCCCTTAGCCATGCCCAATGCAGCACTATCTCTCATACGTTCTAATCTCTCTGCCATCTTTAAAACCTGGGTTTTATTTTGTAAATCCTTCTTATCTCTATAACACTATTTCAGCTTATGATATTGAGTATAACAATAAGATTTATTCAGGATTACCTGCTGCAGAAACTGAAATTATAACGAATATAATAGAAAATGAGAGAAGTTCTGAATTTACAGGTAATAAAGTAATCATAAAATAAATAAATAAATTACAGTTAAATAATTAAACTATTAGAAATGTTTGTTTGAGTATTATGTGACTTAATGATAGTAAATTGTTTGTAGTCAAAAATTTAAAACCTTATAGGCGTGATCTTAATAATTCTTAAACAGTTGATTACTGAAAACCACTATTGCATCTTAATTGAATTTTCTGACCAGATATTGCTTTCAATATGCTTTTAAAGAAATTTTTTTTTTTAAACTTGGAGTGGTTAAAGATGTGAACTCTTACATTAAAAATTTGCCCTTCAGCTTACAATAATTAAAACTTTTTTTAATGTGGTCAATAGTTAGTAAGTTGTCTTTAAAGATTTGTATTTAATTCTTTTTTGCAGATGTATCCAATCACGTTAATGATGATTGTAATTTAAATATTAAAAATTTTACTTTGGAAGTATTCTGTATGTGCAGTGATAACTTCCAAATTATACTAATACAGACTTCTGATTTTCTTCATATGAAGTATTTACACACATTCAGTGGAAGTTGTAATTTATTAAATAATTACACACTTAATTTTAGTAGTTATTACTGGGTGACTATCTTTCATGAAAGCATGGAAGGAATTTTTCAAGCTGACATTTTATATTCTAGTGCAGTAAATATAGATGACGGTTTTTCAACGTCAACTTTAATTGAAGTAAATGTCACAACCAGTACAAATATAAATATCATTAGTAAGTTATTAGTAATGATATTGTATGTTATATATATATATATATAAGTGAATTTGTTTGTTTGTCATGTAGTTGTTGTGACTACATCAATAACGATACTTTTATTAACTGTCATCATGTTATTTGTAACAATCTTCAAAATTATAACAACTAAAAGGTAAGTTTTTTTTAATAACACAGTACTTTTTTTTATATTTATGACCTTATATACAATGTATGTATAAATAATATATTAAGTAGACACATATGGAAAGTAAGTATCAAAATATTAGAGTGATATGATATCAATTAGAAATGAATTATCCAAAATATTGTCTAGTATTATTTTAAACAGTTACCATAGCATTAGCTACATGATAAATTAGTTACCATGATTGCTTTTTAAACTAGATACATATAATAGAAATTAAGAACTTTAAATCTATATTTTTGTATGCATAATCTACAATTAAATTGTATGGTGTGTATAATTAATATAATTATAAAGACAGAAGGAGTGGAACTGAATAAAGAGGGTGAGAGAGAAAATAAAAGAAAGACACATGTAACTAACGTAAAATTAGAGAGGGTACCTGTTTACTGAGTTAAAGGTCGTATCATAGGTACATATTATCTTGTATATTTAACTTTTAGTAAATTCAAGGGATTGCTCTTATTCTATACGACAAATAGTACATTCAAATAGATAGTTCACTGCCATCTTTCCATTCTCGAAATTATCTACTAGCTACTATAGAAAAATATGAAGAAAATCTAGCTGCATTAAGCTAACAAGAAAAATATAATTAAAATTGAAATTTACTTTATTGCAATAAAATGTTGTGATTATTGCAAAAGAATATTTATATTACTTGTTTTTTTAAAATCTATATATTTGTATGTTAAATGACATCCAAAAATGCATTCAACTAGTATTGATGTCACTTTTTAACCCTTAAATATTGTGTACAGAAAAAGTAAGAGTCTCAGTAAAAGAAATGAAACTTCGTTGAATACAAACTTATCAAATGATCAAATTTCACACGGTAATAATAATACTTCAGAAGTTATTTATGAAGAAATACAAGACATTAAACCAGATGATTATCAGTTAACTACCTGCTCAGCTTATGGGATAAGCTCAAAGAAGTGATTGAACTTAACATTTATATATAGTGTTTTCAAGTATCTAGAATACTTTACATTTACTCATTTCATTAGCTAGGAAGGTGAACAAAGCAAGTTTGAAGATATTTCTTTATAAATAGATGTTTCAATTTTATGTAGTTTGCTTACAATATTTTTTTATTATGAATATTATTTCATCCTGTTTTCTGAACACATCAAATTGAAATGCTATGTCCTCTATGGTAATAGTGACACTATAATATTTTACACTAAACTTACCTAAAGTCACAGCAATAAATTTTGCACACAATTGTGATTTATAATAATGATTATTATAATCAACACAGAAACATGCCATCATGTGATGCTATACATGATATTACTATAACGAAACATGAAGTATTTTGGTATAAATCATGTTTATTCACTGAAGTGATCATTTTGATGATTGATAAGAAGTGAATTCTCCATATCAAGTATAAACATGACCAAAAACCTTTTAATTCAAAACTAAGTGGATGCTTCATAATAGCACCATCTCTACAGCTATTTAGCTTCATTAAAATTTACTTCTGGAGTGGGCTGGGCTTCATAATGACGCAAAAATGTTTTCCTATCTAAGCTTTTTATGCTTAATAGGCTGGAAGTCTTATTAGGTCGCAGCTATGACTCTTTAGGCTGGGACTATCACATTAGGAGGCTTAGACTACTATGGCTTCATAGGCTGGAACTATAATATTGTTTAAGTAGAAACTATGGCTTTTACATCAATGCTATAGCTTTTTATAGGCTTAGTTGCCTTCTTGTGCTGTAACAGAATTAATAAAAAAAGAAAAATATATATATATTATACAATTGGTATGTACAAATTTCCTAAATTTTGTCATACAAAAGCTATACGCAATAAATTATTAGGTGATCAAAGTTTGCTGGCAGCTCATCTTAAATGATTATTTTCTTGTTAATCCAGCCTGAGCACACAAAATTGGAGTTGGAGAGTTTGTTGCTTAGTGAGAAAAAATGGTCAATACTCTATCAAAAATATATAATATCCGATGTCTGGGAAATATGTACAGCAGGAATATAGTCTAGTCGAAATTGTTTTGTAGTAGCCTCCAATCTCGATATTTAGTTTAAGTAGTACCTCAGTACTATCATTATCTCATGCAATATGCAGTGTTTGTCTGTACTGGTGCGTACACATTGGATGAACATGATCAAAATTTCTTCCAGAATTTATAAAAAAAAATAGATAGCTAACTCACACATAAAAAAATCAAGGTTTTTTAACTGCCAGGGTTTTTGGAAATTACTCCCTGCACTGTCATGGCTGCAAAAATCACTCTTTACTGTTAAAATACATAGTCCCAGTTTAAAAGTTATTGTTCAAGCCTACACAACCGTAGCTCAAACAGTCCAAGCCTAAAAAGCATTATAGTACAAGCCTACACAAAAACATAAATCAAATCTAAAAAAAAAAAAAGTCCAAGCCAAAAAAAGCATTACAGTACAAGCCTACACAAAAACATAGATCAAATCTAAAAATCATAGTCGAAGCCAAAAATAACATGATCTCAGCCTATAAAGTCTAAGCCTAGAAAGCATAGTCCCAGCCTAATTAATCATTTATGTAAGCATATTTTGTTGGCACCAAAGGGTGCCAACAAATGCAAGTACATATCCAAGACTAAAGTTCAATAAACACAAAGCTGGTTAGTATCGTTAAGAAAGGTTCACAATCCGCGTGAAAAAATTACAGGGTAAACTGTGGTGAAATTTTTTTCTGATAATGCGGTCCGGAACTATGGATTCTGACAGTAAAGAGTGATTCTGTCAGCTATAGCAGCACGGGCAGTGATTTCAACAGTCATTGCAGTTCAGAAACCTTAAATTTTTTAAGCACAAGCCATTTATTAATTAATATTTAATCTGGAAGTGATCTCATGAAGTTCTTCCATTTATGTATGAATCAGTAGTAGCTGCAGACAAATGCAGATATTTGCATGAGATAGTAACTCTGATGTAGGTGCTTCACCTAGGCTTTTAGATAGGTAGCTAGCACAATATAGTAAGAATGAGACTATAGCTGTTAATTGCTTCCTGAGGTGTATAAGGAGGAGCATATATAACTTACTCATTTATAACTCCTTCATTCTCTTCAGTGTTGTGTGTAATAAGGTGCTTGCAGGACCCAATGGAAATTGCTCAAACAGACACTTGAAACCTTACTTCTTCAGATATTGCTTTATGTAATGTTGTCTGGTGAATCTAAGTGCTAGGTACACTCTGCTTCATTATGCATTTGTGTTAGGCTTGTACTACTATCATGCTTTTTTGACTTGGACTATGTTTTTTTAGATTTGATCTATGGTTTTGCGTAGGCTCGTACTAAATGCCTTTTTTCTTGGCTTGGAATATGTTTTTTAGATTATTAATCTATGTTTTTGTGTTAAGCTTGTACTATAATGCTTTTTTTTTACTTGGACTATGTTTATTTAGATTTAATCTATGCTTTGTGTAGGCTTGTACTATAATGATTTTTAGGCTTGGACTATGTGGTATTTTAGGTTTGAGCTAATGGTTGTGTAGGCTTGAACAATGACTTTTAAACTTGGACTATGTATTTTAACAGTAAAGAGTGATTTTTGCAGCCATGACAGTTTTATTTTATAATTTCTGGAAGAAATTTTGATCATGTTCATCCAATGTGTATGCACTAGTACAGACAAACACAGCATATTGCATGAGATAATGATAGTAGTACTGAGGTACTTAAACTGAACATCTAGATTGGAGGCTACTACAAAACAATTTCGACTAGACTATATTCCTGCTGTACATATTTCCCAGACATCGGATATTATATATTTTTGATCGAGTATTGACATTTTTTTCTCACCAAGCAACAAACTCTACAACTCCAATTTTGTGTGCTCAGACTTAACAAGAAAATAATCATTTAAAATGAGCTGTCAGCAAACTTTAATCACCTAATAATGTATTGCTTGTAGCTTTTGTATGACAAAATTTAGGAAATTTGTACACACCAATTGTATAATATATATATATTTTTTCCTATTAATTCTGTTACAGCACAAAAAGGCAACTAAGCCTATATAAAGCTATAGCATTGATGTAAAAGCCATAGTTCCTACTTAAACAACATTCCGGCCTATGAAGTCATAGCTAAGCCTACTAGGGTGATAGTCCCAGCCTAAAGATTCATAGCTGCAACCTAATAAGACTTCCAGCCTACTAAGCATAAAAAGCTTAGATAGGAAACCATTTTTGCGTCAGCCCAGCCCATTAAAGGTCCATGTGTGTTGAGCTAGGCAGGAAACATTGTGTAGGTAAGAGAGTAAACAAAAAGGAAAGAGAGTGGGCAAACAGAAAATTGAGTATCAAACGGTAAAGAGAGTTAGTAAGTAAAAATTTGAGCAAACAGGTAAGAGATTGGAAAAGAAAGAAAGTGTCAGCAAGCACATAAAATAATGTGTGCATGTGAAAAAACGTTAATGTAACATTTATAAAATAATATAGTTTTAAATTACTGCAACATATTTTAATGCTACTAAAGGATTTACTTTTAAATTGTTAATAAACAAGTTAAAAACTATACCATTTAAAATTTTAAAATATTAAGTTACAACTTGTTTAAATATTTATTCAAAAAGTTAAAAAATCCGGTTAAGCTTGAAGTATATGCTAAGTTATTGGCTGTTGAAATAATTATTATTAGTGCTATTATTATTATTGTATATTACATATTGGTTTGGTTTGATGGCACACAATGTGTCACAATGCCTATTACTATTAATAACTATTTATTGTAAGACATATTTTACTGAAAACTATCCGCAGCGATTACATACAACTATAATTATAACTGGCTACACTTTTGGGATAATAATTTATGAATGTTGAGGAGAATTTACTTCTTATTAATCATCAAAATGATCACTTCAGTGAATAAACATGATTTATACCAAAATACTTCATGTTTTGCTATAGTAATGTCATGTATAGCATCACATGATGGTAAGTTTGTGTTAATTATTATAATCATTATTATAAATCACAATTGTGTGCATTAACTTTCATCTCAAGGCTTATTTGAATGAAAAATTTAAATGTATTGCTGTGACTTTAGGTAAGTTTAGTGTAAAATATTAAAGTGTCACTCTTACCGTAGAGGACATAGCATTTCAATTTGATGTGTTCGGAAAACAGGATGAAATAATTATTCATAATAATAAGAGAATTTTGAAAGCAAACTACATAAAATTCAAACATCTATCTATAAAGAAATATCTTCAAACTTGCTTTGTTCACCTTCCTAGCTAATTAAATGAGTAAATGTAAAGTATTCTAGATACTTGAAAACACTATATATAAATGTTAAGTTCAATCACTTCTTTGAGCTTATCCCATAAGCTGGGCAGGTGGTTAAGTGATAATCATCTGGTTTAATGTCTTGTATTTCTTCATAAATAACTTCTGAAGTATTATTATTACTGTGTGAAATTTGATCATTTGTTAAGTTTGTATTCAACGAAGTCTCATTTCTTTTACTGAGACTAGTACTTTTTCTGTACACAATATTTAAGAGTTATATATTGGCATCAATTATAGTTGAATGCATCTTTGGATGTCGCTTAACATTGAAATATAAAGATAAAACAATATTATACATATATTCTTTTGCAATAATGTAAATTTCAATTTTAATTATATTATTCTGGTTAGCTTAGTGCAGCTACATTTTCTCCATATTTTCTATAGTAGCTAGTAGATACTTAAAAAAATGGAAAGGTGGCAGTTAACTATCTATTTGACTGTACTTTTTGTCATATAGTATGAAAGCAATCTCTGGAATTGACAAAAAGTTAAATATACAAAATAATTATGTACCAATGATACAACCTTTAAATGTTTTCTCAGTAAACAGGTACCCTCTCTAATTTTACATTTGTTACAAGTGTCTCTCTTTTATATACTCTCTCTCACCCTCTTTATTGACTTCAACTCCTTCTGTCTTTATAATTATATTAATTATACACACCGTACAATTGAATTGTAGAATCTTTGCATACAAAAATATAGATTTAAAGTTCTTAATTTCTATTAATTTAAAAAGCAATATTGGTAACTAATTAATCATGTAGCTAATGCCATGGTAACTGTTTAAAATAATACTAGACAATTTTGGATAATTCATTGCTAATTGATAGCATATCACTCTAATGTTTTAATACTTACTTTCCATATGTGTCTACTTAATAATAGTTTACATTGTATATTATATGAGGTCATAAATACTAATTAATCTTATACGTATATGTAAAAAAAAGTACTGTGTTGTTAAAAAAATCTTACATTTTAGTTGTTATAAGCTTGAAGATTGATACAAATAACATGATGACAATTAATAAAAGTATCGTTATTGATGTAGTCACAACAACTACATGACAAACAAACAAATACACTTATAAGATATAACAATATCATTACTAATAACTTACTTATGATATTTATATTTGTACTGGTTGTGACATTTACTTCAATTAAAGTTGAAGTAGGTAAACCGTCATCTATTTTTACTGCACTAGAATATAAAATGTCAGCTTGAAAAATTCCTTCCATGCTTTCATGAAAGATAGTCACCCAGTAATTACTACTAAAATTAAGTGTGTAATTATTTAATAAATTACAACTTCCACTGAATGCATGTAAATACTTCATATGAAGATAATTAGAAGTCTGCAATATTATAATTTGGAAGTTATCACTGCACATACAGAATACTTCCAAAGTAAAATTTTTTATATTTAAATTGCATTCATCATTAACGCGATTGGATAGATCTGCATATAAAGAATTAAATACAAATCTTTAAAAACAACTTATCATATTAACAATTGACATCATAAAAGAAAGAAGTTTCAATTATTATAAGCTGAAGGGCAAAATAGTTTACACTATATGACTTCTTTAACCACTCCAAGTATTTTTACAAATATTTCTTTAAAATCATATTGAAAGAAATATCTGGTCAGAAAAATCCAATTAAAATACAATAGTAGTTTTCAGTGATCAACTGTTTAAGAATATTAAGATCACATTAATAAGGTTATAAATTTTTGACTAGAAACAATTTGCTACCATTAAGTCACATAATACTCAAACAACATTTCTAATAGTTAATTATTTAACTAGGATTTCCTTATGATTTTTATGATGACTTTTTTACCTGTAAATTCAGAACTTCTCTCATTTTCTATTATATTAGTTATAATTTCAGTTTCTGCAGCAGGTAATCCTGAATAAATTTTATTGTTATACTCAATATCATAAGCTGAAACAGTGTTATAGAGATAAGAAGGATTTACAAAATAAAACCCAGCTTCTGCTTTTTCTTTTTTTACAGGATATAAATATGGCTGATAGTGTCTATAAAAATTTTGTCCGTTTATCCAAAATACATACAGAACACCTCTTGCTCTTGTTCCGTTCATAAATGTAGAAGAGGCATTTACTCCATTAATTGTTCGAGTAGCATTTACATTTCTGACATCAAAGGTACCTGTAATAATTTAAAAAAAATTGACAGTTCCTATTATAGTACTTATTACATGAGTGAGAGCGTGATATGGCGAAATATTTCATGAGCAGACTAATTTATTTTTATTAGCCAGAGGAGAGTAAAAATAAAGCCTGAGTGTGAAATATCTTGCCATAACACTCTGAGAAGTGTAACAAGTGGCTTACTCCGCACTAGATATCTTTACTACTGTAGTCAGTACTAGGGATAGGGTAACTCATAGGTAAAGTTAGTTGTATGGGCTATCCACAACCCCAGCCTACATTTTAGCAGCTTTTAGCAGCTGCTCTAACACACCAGAGGAAGGTAGCTGTAAAAACCCTAGAAAATTGAAGTTTGCTATAACTACAAGGGTAATGAGCTTGCATAGTACAGCTGAAATATCATGAGTTATTTCACTGGTCATGTACCTAAAGATATCATTGTGAAGATATCTAGGGTGGAATATATATATATATATATATATATATATATACATATGTGACCGTCTACAGGAAAACCCGGGCACAACGCGGCACCCTTTGAAAAATTTTTTTTTACTTACAGAGTTGTCGGCGTCCAGATATTGAGCTCTCCAAGTTTTATCATCGTAGCTTAAGTTTTTCCCACTATAATAGACCTAACCGTTCCCTTCTGTCGGCTTGAAACAATACATTTTTAAGAAATTGATCGATCTTTTCTCGATATTTACACACGCTGAGTTGTGCCTGGTTTTCCTGTAGATGGTCACATATATACACTCAAACTCCCCTTTTCTGACTCCCCAGTTCCTGGCACTCCGCTCTACCAGGCACCCCAATACTGCATTATAGGTGTGGTAAGGATTGACCAGCTGGTCCATCAAGTATACAGTGTATGTATGTACTGAGAGTTGTAGAATCAACTTACAGCTGCTGGTTTGAGTAAAGGGTACAGTAAATTTACAGCAGCTGGTAGTGACCCTAATCAACTTTTATTGGTAAAAAACTGGGAGAGATAATGCTGCTAGGGTGAGGCAAGAAACTCTAAAACTAACTAAGCTAACCAAATATTTTTGAAAAAAATAATTGTGTACCTTGAATACAAGTAGCTATTCCTCAAAGTGAATATAATTGATAATTATATATTTATAGTGTATTAAAATACAAGTGCAAATTAATTGTTCTCAGATATGGATATTTCTGAGTAACAGGCAGTGCCCAGTCCCTAGCTGCCCGTATTAGGGAAGTTTGAGTATATATATTTTGCCATATCACACTCCAACTAAAGTAATACATATATACTATATAATATTGTATGTATGTTTTTAAAATTCCCTATGTTAATATTTAAATATAGCCAATAAAATTTTTGTTTATTGGAATTCTTAAGGACACAGTACTATTTAAAAAAGATTTAGTATACTAGATTCATCTTTCCTGTTTGTTAATTTTGGTGAAAGGTGTAAACAATAAATTGCTCTATACTAAAATCAGGATATTAATATTACTCAAAACATGTATAAATTATTCGTAACTGTGATAATGTTAGGAATGATCAGCAGCAACATGTCTCCATGACATAATTAAACGATGGCGAAATCCACAAACAAGGTCCACAAAAAGTACACAAAAACAATAATTTGATTCAGAAAAGAAAGTGTCAACTGTTAAACAAAACTAGTTGTCTAGTTATTATATGCAGTCATCAACTTTTGATTTTGAAGCTGCCACTTATAGTTTAGTCAACTTTGTAGGACAAAAAAAAACTAAATATTATTTTGTAGTTATTTACTTTTTTTGGTTTATGACATTTCAGTGGAGTTGTTAATATGTGTATGTCATAATGTACTCAGCATGTTAATTTCATTCATTTATGTTACTCAGTTTGGGGTTAGGCCAATATATTATACGTAAGATGTACATGTACGTACAATATGTATTTTTTTGCTATATTCCTTAACAATAGTATTAATAATTCATAACCTGTGGGATAACTCAAGATATCTGACTGTTATATCACACGGGTAAAGCTCATTACCATCAATTACACTGGTACAATATCCAGGGTACAGATGAAGGTATAACTTGATTTGTTTTAATGCCTAAAAATTATTCAAATCCCGATAGTCAAAAATAACAATTTGATTCAGAAAAGAAACTGTCAATTGTTACACAAAACTATAGTTGTCTAGTTATAATATGCAATCATCAACTTTTGAGTTTGAAACTGCACTAGTTTAGTCAACTTTGTAGGACATAGAAAAACAAAATATTATTTTGTAGCTATTTACTTTTTTCAGTTCATGACATTTCAGTACATGTTGTATGTCATATTGTTCTCAGCATGTTGATGCCATTCATTTATATTACTCAGTTTGGGGTTAGGCTAATATATACGTAAGATGTACATACACTATATTTTATTTTTTTGCTAGATTCCTTAACAATATTATCATTACCATCAATTACACTGGTACATAATATCAAGGGTACAGATGAAGGTATAACTTGATTTGTTTTAAAGCCTAAAAAAATTTCAAATCCCGCTAGTCAAAATGCATCTGCTAAAATATAGGCTCAGTATCTGAGTAAACGATCAATGAGAGCCAACTTTAAAACATACAAATCTTACTCATTTTAGTTACATGGTGAAATATTTCACTCTCAAACTCTATTTTCACTTTCCTGCAGCTGATGAAAATATATTAGCCTGCTTGTGACATATTATCTCTCTCTCCATATTATACTCCAGTCATGCAATAATACAGCAATACTATCTATTTTTAAATATGGATAATTCTCTTACTAAGAGATTCTAGTGAAATGTTGTCAAGATGACTTCTTAGAGACACACTGTGGTAATGCTTGTTATCTTCCAATGTGAACTTGATAATTCTTGAATGATCTGCAGTCTCATTAATGGATGTACTCTCATAGTCAAGTATAATGATCGCATCAATTGTACATATACTCCGGTTCTAGTAATAATATTACACATTATTATAATATTTGAATAATATATTTAGAAATATAACTTACAAATTCAACTTTAATCATTTTAATTCTATTTCCATATGCAATAACTTCCACGTCATCAACTCTGTTTGATTCTATATATTCAATGTAACATAATAATAAACAAACTAAAGCATTATACTGACAAACAACTCTCAGAATAGAAAAAAATAATGGCATTAGGTTTGTTTCAGAAAAATTATAAACTGCAACTACAAAGGTTTTAAAAAATATTAAAAGTACTGGCTGTATCAGAGGAAATAGTAATATATTAATCACCATTATTGGTATAAAAATGGATAACAACATATTCTATTTCAATGTGTGTTATATATTAAAATTTTCAAGCTTAAAATCACCTTGACAAATAAGCTGCACAAACTAGAAATACTATATTATTTCAAGTTTTGAATGTTGTTTTATCTTTGAAAATAATTTAACAAAGTTGAAATATCTAACAGATATCTGTTAGCTGGATATCGGAGTATTTTATAAAGTACTAGCTATAGATACATTATAATTCATCAGTATTATTTTAGGTAAAACAAGTTTTGACTTCATAACAATGTCATGACAATAATTATGGTTATCTAATTATTTATATGCTTACAGCTGCATTCTTAAGGAAATATCTATAACTAAAAACACATTTACTTCTTATTCATTCAATGGCTATGACTGCTTTTCTCAGCAGATTTAATTTTCAACATTAGCTTAAAAACAAGACAAAATAATGGTATCATCAAGTGTGGTGTAGTCACAGGGAGCTGTCACCAGGTGTAGGGGAAGACAGACCAAGTAGGCGGCCACCAGAGTTACTACTGCTATATTTCCAAGCTGTTTGAAGCTTCTTCCCAACCCAATCCTTGATATCTTAATTCAATTCTTAGGTTAGGCCAGATAAAGGATCAAGCAGCACGACAGTAACTAAATTACAAGCCCGACCTGGCCATATATATTAGCAAACCAGCCCGAGCATGCTCACTAAAGGATAATACAGTAATGAGGTTGTGAGAATGGAATATGTTCTGAATGAGATGTTAGTGTTTGTGACAATACATTACTAGTGTGTGTCATTAGCAGCTAAGATGTTATGACATCTCCTGTTGATGTGGTGGGTTCAACACATCAAGTATTCTCTATCATAGTTATGGAGTTCCAGAATGTGCTCTTTAACTAATCACCCACTTTATATATTCTACTCAAATTCCATATATTCCACTTAATTCAATTCTAGAAAAAATGTTATTATACTTTAAAGCACAAGTTGCTAAAAAAAGGTTTTTAAAGCATTAGTTCCTACTCAATCCATACAAATGACTCAGTCAGGCAAATGCACCCAGTAACTTGATGGATTAGGAGCACAAAGAAGTTAAGGTTTCATGTGATGAATAGTTTTGATAATTAGGTGGTGAAAACATGAATGCATGTTGTTGTGTTCATTTCTCTGAATTGTTCTATTATAATGTACACCACAATGAATAGTACACAACAATGAATAGTTTGAGAAATGAGTAAATTACCAAATTGTGAGAATTTACTAGTTGAATGAAAAAAAAAAGTGTCTAGCTGTCATCAGCATCATTATCCTAAGGCTATTCATCTCAATCATGTAGAAGATTTGAAGTTTCTGGCCATGCTGACTCATTGCATTAGTGTTGGATTCACGACAAGCTTGATGGTTAAGAAGAAGCTTCCTGCCCCAGTTAAGGTACCGCTGCCACGACTTCTCTTATAGTGCTGCCCAATCTGAAGGTCTTACCCAGCCACCAGAACGGACGAGAAGAATTGTAATTTATATAGAAGATTAATTCCTCACAAAATACAGGGAACATGCAATAGGATGATTAAGTCCAAAAAGGTGATCAAAACTAACAAAGATACGGCACTGGCTTTTATAGAAGACAGTGCTGCACACGGAACTTTGCACACACACATAACCACAAATCACATTCCATAATAATAAATAACAATCAACAACACACAGGTTCCCAAGCTTGCAACACTCACACACATACAAACACAAAAGTGACTGTCTCTAATGTTCTTTAGTTTTCCTTGTCCTTGCTGTCACTGCTGCCATTATTGCCGTCGTCTCCGTCTATAGGGCTTGACCCCACAGTTACCACTACTAGATGCTCTGGGGTGATAATTCTAGACATTACAACCTTCTCTTAGCATTGTCCAGCATATTGCTGAGCCTTGAATTGGTAGAACCTGAAATCCATTTACTGCAAAAGTTTTTGAGTGAGCAACTATGCCATTTCAACTTCTGCAGATGACACAACACAAAACCACAATGTGGGCATGATTGCTTTCGAGATAACAGTGAAGTCAGGTGAGAGATTGATGCTGCCAGTTGTATTCCAGTTGCCTTTTTCGAAAAGTGGACAGAAGTAAATGCCGTTTTTTTCGCGTGTTGAACGCTGTGAATGTGGAACTACTACCGTTAGAGCCATTGTCAAGATATGTGGCGGGTATGTTGGTAGCCAGCCATATTCGTCTGGTTGGAGGTAAAAGTGGACAGTAATATGCCTCTTGCTGGCAGTCATGTGTCCGTTGACTGACCGCAACAATTGTCCCAGACTATGTCAGTAACTACAGTGTACAATTCAGCAAAAGCAAGGCAAATAGTATTGCAGATAGTCATAAAGCAAAGTAAGTCACTCAGTGAATATATCTAGAAGTTAGCAAAACCCCTTTAACTGTGAAGTGTCTGCATGTTTGATGAATATTGTTCTTTCAAGATGAATACACTTAGCTTGTCAGTATGTTTCACCTCAAACATAATCGTATTCCACAAAAAAGCAATTGGTATGCCTTTCTAGTAGTGAGATAGGCAGGGATAGTTATAGCTGTATTTGGCAAACAAAAATGATAGAATTGATGCTTGAGCCACTGGAAAATAAAATTGCAATGAGATACATAATAGAAGCTTCTATTACAATAGGAATCCCATCACAGATCAATTACTATTAAGTATACCTCAAACACTCTGGATAAAAAAGTTTAGCTACATTATAAATGTTGAGCATTCACATGTACACATCATCCTGTAAGTACATGATGCATGATGTTATTACCCTTATATTACCCTCTATGATTATTAATATTTGCATACATCAACATACATAAATATCATTACTGATTAAAGTGGTCACTTTGCAGCAGACTATAATTGTTTTATAAATGTTTCCATATTTCATCTCATTCATTAGGGTAATAATACCCTAAAACAGTTCAGATATTATCACCAATAATAAAGGCATATGAGCTAGGTCATAGACTATTTATTATGGTATTATGGTTTTGTTCTGTTCAGATGAAGAGTAACTTCTTAACCATCTTTAACAATGCATAATACCCCATTAATCGTTCATAATAATTATAAAGATACACATTAAAGCATTATTAATTGGAATAAAAATATGTCAACAAATAAGTACCTGGATATTGGACATGTTTTGTTGTAATCGTACTATTTCCTAGTACATTGGAAGTCAATACTTCAAGTTTGTAGGCTCCACAAGCTAACAATACTGGAAATGACTCACAGGTATACGCAGTGACATTAATATCACACTTTGAATAAGATAGTGAAGGTTGTGATTCTGTAGTATTCCATATATTTACACAGTAAGTGAGATCTGGATCAGTTCTTAGTACATCATAATGAAATGGAGCATCCCAGGAAATAGAAACTAGTCCACTAGTGTGAACAATAAGAGTCAAATTCGATATAGGATCTGGAATACCTATAAGAGTATAAACGTTAACAATATGTATCTAGTGTAAATAGTGATGTTTTCATGTGATTATTTCATTAATCAAAATAAACCATTAACAATTAAAATGATAAATGTGTTTTAAATATCGCTAATTAACACCTTACTTTCACTTCTGTTTAGCAGTGATTAACTTATATTATTTAAGCATTCACATTCACTGTTAAATTTCACATTTTCACAGTGCATTTTACTAAGAGAATATTTAATGGGGGAGGGCAAAATGAACTCTATGAAAGCGAGAGCCTCCCCCAAATAAACTTACAATGTCATTATGGTATATATATTACTATAAGATAATTTCTTCAGTTAAGTGACTTATTTATTTTTATTCTTTACTTTGCTTAATATAATCAATTGATATGTTTAACATTACTACATTAAAAATTTTTTTATTTTGTCAAAGGGGATGCTGTTTATAGTTCTATTTGTGAGAAACTATGTCTTACAGAAGCACTAGATTTGAAAATTATTGAAGTAAACTTACTTAGAATAGAAAGTAAGACCTTACAAGTTAATATTTGTTTAATGACATCACTCCAACAACTACAATATCCAGCATTCTTCATAAAAGTCTACCCATACCCCAATTCCTACCTATCCCCTCATCCTTCTAATAAATTATGTATAAAATTTATATGACACATTGAAATAACTCTAGACCCCATAGATTAATTCCTAAATGAATCTATGTACATAAATAATATATAAACATATACATACATATATACATACATACACATATACATACATACATATATACAATTTAGATAAGCCTTTTACAATAATTTTAATAGTAACAACACCAAAATATTTTTAAGCATACCTTGAATTAATATTGTTACTTCATTACTTGTAGAGTTTGTGCCATCAGAATAACTAGCCTCGCAAGCAATATTTGTATTATTATATATTATAGAAATAGAATTCCATAACAGATTAGATTCTATTGGATTATTAAATGTACTAATATTACTGATGGTTTCGTTATATATTGAACCATTCAACTTCCAATGAAAGTTATCAACGATGTCATCAGAAATGCAGGAAATGTAAGGCGAGTCTCCAATATACAAATATCGTCCACGACGTAATTCCACTATTAAAAATGTCAAAACATGAAATAATTACAATTTCAATGAAAATTTACACAGCAATTTCTATATTATTGGCATATTTAGAATCAGCCATTCTATGCTCCTGGGACTGATAGACACATTCTAAAGCTCTTTTACGCGCTAGACACTTAGTCATATGTTTTTTTATTACATTCTCTGGCTTCAGTAGTAACCTTGGCTTGGTATAAAAATGGTTTCCACAGGAACATTGGGATTTTCTGACATGAATGTTACACGAACACTTATGGCAAACTTGTTGGAGAGCAGGATACTTACAGTTGATGAAAGGATCACACCTCCAGTAGCAGAGACTTCCCAACACCAGGCAAAAAAAAAAGATTAGCACTTACTGAACAGACTTGTTAGTGGAACACACACTAACAAATCTGAACTGAGACAATATAATTTGTATATAATTTGTATGCTCACGAGAGTGCGGGTTATTCTAAATGGCAGGTAAACGAGTAAATGAGTGTGGCTGTACAGCAGCATTTACTATAGTGTTTGCCTTTTCTCTCGTTTTCTCAAAAACTAAGCCAAAATTAAAAAAATGGCAAATTAAAGGGACTTAAATCATCATCTAGTTGTAGTTATCTCCTCTCAAGACATAAAAGTCCTCCATCTTCGAGATTTCCTGTTGACAGAATGAATGAATGAATGACAAAGAGACTACTGAAACCCTCTCACACATGCACACTGAGGGTTGATAAATTAGTTCATAGTTAGCTTGTCATGGTATTTGGTAAAATGGGGCTACTGAACTTAGTAGGGTACTACAGGCTCTCTTGCCATTTGTACACAAGCACACCACTATAGTTTAAGTAGATAGTTCCACAGTCCATTAACGAAGTGATCAGTCAGCAGGCTATTGTAATCTATGTACTCTGTGCATAAAGTAATCATAGGTTAACTATATGAAAATTCCTAGAGATGTATGTTTGTTCCACAATAATCTTTGAATAAAAAATTCAAATACTTTCATAATTATAATAAAGCCTATTTTCATAATTCCAATACATTGAGACCAACAGTGGACTTAAAAAGACCACGATGACACGATATCATCTAACATTTTAATCACTATTATAACTTGCTTACTTTTTTTTAATAAAGCTGAGGCCATTCTACATAAAGTCAGCAAAAATTTGGCCTGAAGCATAGAAGCATGTAACCAATTAATAAAGAAAGCTGACCAGTATATTGTAGAAAAAAGTAATTTATCAACAGATTGTAACTGCATAACCTGATATGATTTAATCTCTGCCTTTTTATTTAATACTGCATAATACACATGTAAATAATGTATACATGTATACATGTTTATTGGAACCTTGTTATTTCAACCACCTAAAATCAATAGCTGAGCTACATAGCCGACACTACTCAATTAAGGTTGGAGCCACTGGAAAAAATAGCGAGCAAATAGGAAATTTACAGCTATGTCAGGTGCTGGGACAAAAAAGTCTAGCTTGTATTATATGTATATGTACAACAATTAATATATAGTCTATTTAGGAGGGGGCAAGGTTGAATTTGTGCTATCTCAAGTGGGTCATAACTTTCATACAGAACTCTAAGATGAGAAAGGATATGGCTTTAATTACCAAGACAATAATTACAGCAGCAATTAACTTATGATTTAAGCTCTTGCCTTCAACTTAATTATTTACTTTTTAACTTAGTTTTTTGCTTCTGAAAATTTTTAAGAATATTTCAATGAGGAGGGGCCGAAATGGCTTCAAGGGGGTGGGGGGGGGGGATGGAGAGCACCCCCCCTTTGGACCCCCTAAATAAACCCCTGCAACTATTATAAAGATGGTGGGTTATCCTTGAGGCACATTAGGTGTTCCTCATAAAGACAAGACTTGTGTTATCCCAAGCTTCAGCAGAGAATAGTGAGGACAAGTAAGCCATATGAAGATGGTCTTCATACTGAGATAGTGCAGCTATCATTGAAAGTGTGTCAACAAATACTGTCACAAGAAACCAATTCAGAAAGTTCTCACAAAAACATATGCAGTGAATATACTTAATCCAACTTAATTTTCATATGCTTAAAATTGAAGGTTTACAATTTCACAGAGTTTGTGATCCGCTAATAAATGCCCAGCAAGCAATTTTATACAACTTGCTAAGTACACCATAGATAAAAAACCATAAATAATAGTCTATACCTGGTTGCAAGGTATGCCTAATACTCTGCCGGATGACAACTAGTACAATATGTAAGAAAGCTATCAGTTATTTGTACTGTGAGTGCTGCTATACGGCCACACCCATTCAATGGTTTACATACCATTTAGAATCACGCGTTCTAACGTGAGCATAGAAATTTTACCACGCCAGGATTAGATTTGTTACTTACATTCTATAGTTCCAGTGCTCAACTTTTTTTGTCTGGTGTTGGGAAGTCTCTGCTTATGGAGGTGTGCTTCTTTCATCAACTATAAGTATGCCTGTTCTCCAAAAAGTATTCCCTATGTGTTTGTGTAGCGTGCTTGTCAGAGAGTCTAAATGTTCTTGTGGCTATATTTTTTTTTACCAAGACAAGGTTAATACTAAAGCCAGAGAATGCTATGAAGTTCTCAGAAAGTTGTAAAAACCTTATTGCTAAGTATCGAGCCCCTAAAATGGCGTTAGAAATATGGATCAGTCCCAGATATGTATAAGGGCTGATGCCCATAAAAAAGCCCACTTAGCTTCTTGGCAAGGCCTCCATAAGTTTAAAAATTCCACACAAATGTGTCCAGTTCTTACCCCCTGATATGCCTGAAAAATCCCAGAGATGCAAAAAGGCCAATTTAAAATGCCCTAACTAGACAAGTTACAAGTTAAACTCTTAAATAGAACAAAATTATTGCTGTTATAAACTGAAAATTTAAGAACTTGGTTATTCAACAATAGTGACTTCTTTTGCAAATAGTGGTTTGCACTCTTAGTGGTCTATTATTTTCATCTTTAATATGCATGACTCCTCTAAAATTGTAATATACAGAAATAATGTGCTGATATACTTGGTTAATAATTAACCACTTTCATGTATGTACCCATTATTAAATTTACAACTGCCACTCAGTCACAAAAACAAACTCATCAAATAAAATGCTAATTATTTATAACGAAGCTATTGTCAATCTTTATTTAATTTACAATATAAGCAATAAGAGTTACTTTAGAATAATAGCAAAATTTCTGCACTTATATTAAATCTAAAAAAAAAAAATTGCTTTTTGTAAAGAAGAGAAATACTATAAAGAATACAATTAAGTTTGTATTTTTATCCCTAATTGTTAATACTAGTTCCATCTTACCTGTTACAGTTCCTCCAGCAGGTGACAATAAACTGAAATATAACAGTAAAAATGAAGCTGTTCTAAACCTTCCATGATACTTATAATTATTGACCTCTTTTGAAGTTTGCCATGTATGGGCCATCTGCATATACAAAAAAAAAATCTAAACCAGGTAATAAGGATAAGAATAGTAGCAAACTCATAGCAACCAACCTAGATGAAGGTACCTTGGTTTTACAGCTACATTATAAATTCACTTAAGAGTCCACATTGTAAATTTATTCCACAAAGTTATTTGTTTTTGACCTTCTGTGTGTGCATGGAAATCCAAAAGCAATACCTGTTTAGTACCCTTATACTGCATAGGGTTTGAACTGAGTAAGGCCTCCTCCATCAATTAAGTAAGCGGCCCCAAATATAACCTACTGCTGTTCAGCTGTGCGCCACCATTTTTTTAGAATTGAGTAAAAAATTTCATTGCAGATTTCTTGAAAGGTCTCAAATTGGTTAGATTGCCACTCAACACCGCAGCGCCTGCTTATATACATGGTATCAAAATACTTCTCATGAAGTGCTCTACACAGTGGTATAAATAACGCAATTGGTCCCTTTTCCCAAGTACTGTCATATATATATATAATATATATAATATGATAACACAGATAATCCGGAATATCACAGTTTTTCATGCCATTATATCTCAATATTGTTATTGAGTTGACTGCTTCTTATCAATACAATAATTAAAGTCACCAAAATTATCCACCTCTTACTACTAAAGTTCAGTTAAAAGAACTGACGCATGAGATATACCTGGCATGTATACAGATATTTCTACTAGCCTACTATACTATGTCGACCATTACATAAAATTATATAACATATTATATTATTATATTCACTATTTCACTGAAGAAATGATCTTTATACTCTTTAAAACTTGTACGTCCTTCACATGGATCTTCAGCTATATCCTCATCAGGATTCTCAGCAGCAATCTGTGAAACAATAAAACAAATAGCTAATAATAATATAATTAACGGTCATAATAAATGAAAAAGTCTGGAATTAGCTCATAAATTAAAAGAAATATGAACACATTAATAAACATGCACATTTTTAATGTTATTATTATTGCATGCATTTTTTAAATTTACTATGTTTCCTCATTAGTCTCTGCTGTTTCTTAACTATAGAATAATATGAAGCACCATAGCTGTGAACCCTCAGCATTACTATAAAGTAGCTAGCTATTACAATACCCAAAGACTATTCATAATTATTGGTGTAGTTATATAGTACGTCAATATGTGGCTAATTCAGGCTGATATGTAGCTTGTGCTAATTGATATGTAGGTTGTGCAATAAAATGGCAGAGGTAAATATTGTCTTCATAATAAAAGCTAAACATGCAAAAACACCCACCTCCTGTGAAGATTCAACAGGAAATTCCAATTCCAATACTCTGGTAAACCACCAAGATTATGAAGCAATACTATATACTACCATGGAAGCAACCAGTTATTTTCTCATGTGATTATGGTATGACAATCGTTGCCAGTAATAGTTTATGATCGTACAGCGAAAAAATAACTGGCTATTTTTCTGAAAAAATAAGTCATAAGAAATAATTTAGGCACACTAAATTGGCTAAAGTTGTCCAGCACAACATTTTAGCGCCTGTTTTAATCTACAAGATCTACAATTTACTACGTAACAGATTGACAAAACAAACTAAGTATTCATTTCGCTCCTGCACGCTGAGGGTTAATATTTTTATTATAATTATTACACTATAGCTTAGCACATACAATAATATGGTGACTGAATTAGCAAGCAACTGATACATCACACATCAAAAACCATTGCCTGCTGACAGCCATTAGCTTATTATGCAAGCAAATACCACAATATACTAAAGTTAAGTATTCACTTTATCACTGCAGACATAATCTTCAAATTCTTCAATTTCTTGGGAAAGTGTTGGCTTTTCATAAACATATGACACTAGTAGACCACAATCAGGAATCTCCGCAGCAGTTCTCTGAATAATAACAGAAATAATAAAAATAAAGAAGATAATAAAGACAATAATAATAATAATAATAATTATTATTAGTATTATAATAATAATAAAAATTATATTAATGACAATAACAGCACCAATGTCAAGTGAGCCATTTGTGCACAAGTAATTCACAAAAGGTAGAATCTGATACAATTGATTACAAAATCTGTATACAAAAAGTAATGAAGCACCAAAGGTGCGAACCCTCAGCTCTTTTTAACACTACCTAGCTATTACAATGTAATCACCTTCCAAAAGAACAAGGAATTTGCTAGCTATTTTAGTGAGACATCAATATAGCTCGAGCAATGAAAATGGTACATGGAAACGCTGTCTTCATAAGAGAAGAAGCTAAAAAGACCAGAAACATTCACCAGTATACATTTTCAATGTGAAACTTCACTTCTTTCAACTCCTTTAACTTCCCTTAGCATAAAGCAAACTACACCACTGGCTATAAGAAATTATTTGCTCACGTGATTATGACTTGATGTTAGGGGGCATTACCCATTAAAGCTGGTACCTACATGGAGCTGAAAGCTTCACGTTATCTCAGCAATTTAGCCCAAAATTAAAAAAGTAGCACAATAAAATAGACCTAAATCTTCATCCTGAGTTAGTTCATACCTAAATCAACAGTTAATAGTCAATAATCTCCAAAATCAGAGTGTGACAGACAGACAGACAGACGGACAGACAGACAGACATACAGATAGGACTATTATAACCCTCTCGCGCATGCACATTGAGGGTTAACAATAATACTGCGTTCATTTAGTTGGCCTGATTAATGTAACAACCTGATTAATGTTAACAATAAGACTGCGTTCATTTAGTTTGCCTGATTAATGTAATACTTCATGTTCTGGTTTTAAAAAGCATCATTCAGTCTATTTAGTCCTGAAGTCTACAAAGCTAAGTAGCCACTGACTATAATAGAGATAGCTTTATCTAAATGACCTGCGGTCCGGACATAAAGCACTTCAGCTACTTAAAAATGGCCAAGATTTAAATGACATGTGATAAGGGACTTCACTGCCATAGTAACCACTCTCCACAACTATTTGACTTGGAAAAAAGAAGTAAAATAAATGCATTATTAAGGAATTGTTTCAATAGTTTATAGTCTTAACCTACAGTAGAGCCAAAAAAAAAAGCTGTTTAAAGGCTCTGTATATTATTTGGTAGTTGTTTATGTAGTGTTATACTTTAACTAAGCAGTTGTAACACTATAGACTTTCACATACACTTGTTCACTGAATATACCAATAAAAGACTTACTAATTGCTTTGACTATTGGCCAATGGATTTTCAATAATGTTGAGTAGGCTAAAATTATGACAAACAGCGCATTAGCCAAGATATAAATCTAATAGAAAATGTACTCTAAGTTGGTACGACTTAACTGCATCCGCAAAAAAAAATCATATACGTCAGACATAACATAATTCAAAGGGTCAACAATTGATTATACTGGTAAAGTGTTAACTGGTATTGCTGAAAATTCTCAGCATGGCAAACTAATCTCATAAGGCTCAAGATGTGTTGGGATTATTTGGAATGTCCCAAACTGTCCCACTAAAGGAGATCCATAGATCCTAGTATTAAAATATCTAAAGAAATATCAAGAATACTTCAGACATGTAAGAGAGCCAAAATGTAGATAGGTAAGATATTATAGGCATTTTATAATCATTACACATGCTATATATAGTGTTTTTGACAATTAACAAAATGTCATAACTAATTAATTGATTTTACATATGTGCATGTTTTACATACATACCACATGTGTGTAAACTGAATATATATTACTTACTACTTGAGCCAAGTGTGATGTGATTGAAAACAATGCATGAGAGTGAAATATATTTTTAAGCCAAAGTATTGTCTTCGGAGTAAATAGCACTCATGAGATTGTTGACTCTGTGGTTAATTCTTTGGTGGATTATTGCATGTGTGCATATCTCGAGGTATATTTTGCCACTCCTCTAGCGATGATACCACTCCGCCTAGCTGGGATTTCGGTATCTGACCCTCACAAAAGAAGTGGATAGAATGAATAATGTGTTAGCCATTATATTACTTGCTTGTCATGACAGCCAAAAAACAGCCCTGTGCAACCTGTGCAACCTACTGGTAGGAAAAAAATGGTAAACTTCAGATACCGCGTTCAGGCCGATTTTCCCAAAACCTGTCACACACATGAAAACCACATGTATGCACCTCATTAATATGCCGCATGTGTGTTACCTAAACATATGCAGACTACAAATGGTTTGCATATATGTGACCGTCTACGGGAAAACCGGGCACAACGCGGCGTGCATAATATCGAGAAAAGATCGATCGATTTCTTAAAAATGTATTGTTTCAAGCCGACGGAAGGGAACGGTTAGGTCTATTATAGCGGGAACGACTTAAGCTACGACGATAAAACTTGGAGAGCTCAATATCTGGATGCCGACAACTCCGTAAGTGCAAAAAAAAAAATTTCGAAGGGTGCCGCGTTGTGCCTGGTTTTCCTATAGACGGTCACATATATGCAAATTGCATGCATTCATGCGTGCATGCTGTTACAATGCCACATGTGTGCTGCCTAAGCATATAGATGTATGGATTTCACACATGCAAACTGCAATACTTGTATGAGGCTACAATGCTGCCACATGTGTATATTACCTGGATTACACACAAAAAATAATACAATACACAATATGTACGTTGACATCCATACAAAAGCATTTACTAAATGAGCGAGTCAATCAGGTAATGTGATGTGTTTGAACCAACACTAACATTGAGAGAGAGAGAGACAGCATTATTGAGCTATGCGTAAATAGGTGCTAGTCTACAACCAGAATAGTTAATTGGGCTTTTGTTCATGGACTGCGGCCAGTTTACAATAGAACTTTAGTTGATTGTATTCATACTGAACATGTACAATGAAAACATTTCCAACTTGTGTTGTGCACTGACTGCTACTCACTCCAGAGATTATACCTATTAGTATGAAAGACCGGACACTGCCCAGCCTAAGCTCTGTATGTATACTAGTGAGGGAAGTGTGCTCACCAGCTGACAAACTGCCTAGTGGGTGAGCTCATGTGGAGATGTATTGCTGACAAGAAGCTGAATACATAGTTTGGAATTCGAACTGACCTAGGTTGGCTACCATAGCAGTATTGGTGACAATTCATAATGTGTTGTATATACAGTAGGAGACAAAAAATTCCTGGATTGCAGTCTGTAGTCCGGTCGTAAAATGGTAGTCCTTTTACAGTAGTTTTATCATTGCATTCCATACAGTTTGGACTAAACGGCCTACACTGTTTACTAAAATGATAAAAACATTGGATGAACTTTTTCGTTGATTTACTGATATTTCGCAGGCCTTCTGTTAGCAACTAATGGACTTTCAGTAGTAAAAAATTTAAGCCTGAGAAGGTCCTAACATCGAGAAAATGTTGATACTATGCGGTGGTTGAGCTAACTATTCTCCGCGAGACAACTTCGAATAGGACAGCCTGTAAACAAAAAATCGGATCATTTTATTGGATAAACAATTTTTTATAATTCTTCAGAGTCAGGCATGTGATGAATGAGAAATATTAAAACGGTAACACTGGTCGAATGGAATGGCCGTTGTTTTTTTTACCAAACGGCGTACAATTTTTTTCCTGTTTTTTTAATCGTGCGACAGCCATTTTATGGAACGGAATTCAGAATTGTATTTTGTCTCCTACTGTAAGTGAGGGATGTGAGCTCACCAGCTGACAAACTGCCTAGTGGGTGAGCTCATGTGCAACTATACTACTGCCAAGAAGCTGAATACATAGTTTGAAATTTGTAATGACCTAAGTTGGCTACCATAGCAGCAATTCAATAAAGTGTTGTATATACAGTAGGAGACAAAATAAAGTTCCCAGATTCCAGTCCGTAGTCCGGTCGTAAAATTGTTAGTCTTTTTACAGTAGTTGTTATCATTGCGTTCCATACATGGACTAAATATGGCCTACATCTTTCACAAAAAAATGGTTAAGCTTTTTCATCGATTCACTGATATTTCCTAGCTAGAAACTCTTCCATAGCTATATCACCAAGCTAAGGCCTTGTACCGCCCGTTAAACGCTACAGGGATAGTGCAATAAAGCTCGTATAAAAATATATAACTTGCTTCAATAAAGCTGCATACCAAAATTTTAACGGCACACAGCTATAACGAGGTCCACACTTCAAGGTCTTCTGTTAGTTACTGATGGACTTCCATTAGTAAAAAAATCTAAGCCAAAGAAGGCCCTAACATCGTGAAAATATTGATACTGTGCCGTAGTCTAGCTAACAATTTTCCATGAGACAACTTCAAATAGGACGGTTACAATGTTTTTTACCTAAAAAGCTCATCCTGAGGAGCCTGTAAACAAACAATTGGAACATTTTATTGGATAAACAATTTTTTTGATTTTTTTGAGTGAGGCAGGTGGTGAACAAGAAAAATTAAAACGGAAACGTGGTTAATGGCGTACCATTTACCCCCCCCCCCACCCCTGTTCTTAATCGTGCAACGGCCGTTCTATGGAATGGAATCTGGAACTTTATTTTGTATCCTACAGTACACTGGGCAAAA
>WLWD01002153.1_pt1 | contig 72106 bp, 53 predicted proteins | sample 6712731 | NCBI WGS metagenome assembly WLWD01 (sample SAMN12718690, study PRJNA576275) | sponge metagenome | isolation source: marine sponge | host: Mycale hentscheli | place: New Zealand: South Island, Marlborough, Capsize Point | collected 2014-11-01
TAATTCTTCAGCAACTCGATTTTAGCCACATTATCTTTGTCATGTGATGCCCATCTTTACCTCCTTGCTAGCAGACTGCTGTAAGAAACTGTGCACTTGTTGTTTAGCATGCTGGCTTCCTTTCCTGAACACATTCCTGCCTGCCTGCCCTGCCTTCCGGCCTGCCTGTCTGCCTGCCTGCAGGGGTGCTTCTGTAGTGCCAGCTTATACTTGCTCCCCATCTCAGGGCACCACCAGTAGCTCAGATCTGACAGTGGGAGTTATCTCTTTTCTAGGGAAAACCTACAGATTCAGCGGTGGTTGCATGGGAATTTCCACATATTCAGCTAATGGCTGGTAGTTGTATAAAGTGTCCAACTTCTGAGTTATTTTTTTCTCCCATTTCTAGCAAGATTAGATCATAAATTCTAAAGTCACTAGGATATTAGAGTCTGGGGAAGGTCCACACAAAAGCACACTGGGTGGGGGTGGGGGTGTTGTTTTTAATATAAGAACTACAGCACCTTTAATTTGATTTTACCGTTGGGATAATGAATGACTAAAAGTGTAAGAATCCTATAATTATGAGTAATAATACATCTCATTGAAGCTTTCCTATCATAAAGAGCTGAATTGTGGCATTCAGTATTAATCTTGACCACTGGAAAACAATCCAGGTATCAAAGATATAACCCAACAATTAAGTTCACAACAGGTGTTTTATACTTTCTCACATAATGTGACTGGTTTGGGGAAAATCGGCCAAAACGCGGCATTTAAAGTTTTCTATTTATTTCTACCAGTAGGTTGCTTAGGACCTTGGGATGCCGTCCTCCAAATTTGGAAGCTGTAGCACAAGCCATCTTTGCCCTACGCACTACAACACTTCAGTATTTTTGCTATACTTATTATTGCTGATTTCGAGAAAAAAACCCACGTAAATGAGTTGCTAAGGCCAGGGGGTTCAGTTCTCACTAGTGACTACTATTGTATGAGTTATTATGGAAGACTTGATGTATAAACTTCTAGTTATAGCTTGCTAAATTGTTTGGTGTGATTATGATGGCATTTGAATATAATAGATACTCAGAGCATAGACTACAATCTTCGGTTCATATTATAAAAACCAGTGTTGTTTTGGTTTAGAGATTCCAGACTTACTTAGTTTAGTTATTCATACTAAACAAATATAATATGTAGTTTTTTTTCCAAATGTTCTCTGAAGATTTAGTTAGTTTTTCTTCAATATCAAGTAGAAGATTTAGTTCGTTATTATTATCAACTGACTTAATTTATGTTGTCACTCAAATTCTTCAATAATGAGACTCCTTAATAAGTAGTACAGATAGTTTTACCAAATAATTTCAAAATACATTTCTATGACATCTTAGATTATTTTATTATAAATAAAGTATGATACTGTCTTCTGAAATATTTAGTTGTAGTTTTTTCATGTTCTCTACAGCTTAGATTTAGTTATTCTTACCAAAAGTAAAATGTCCAAACTAATGGGTTTTAGTAAACTAAAACAACACTAATAAAATCACTAACACCGTATTGGCTCTTCTAGTAATCAAACTCAATACTTGAATAAACGAGTGGGTGTGGTTAAGTGGGTGTGGTTATAATGGCCACACCAATTTGAACTGGCTTCTTATTCCCCTGGATCATCCTTGAATCGAAGAGAAGTCCCCATTTGTCACACCGAACTACCAAGTACCTCAGCAAAGAAAACTGTGACTGGGCACAGATTTGTAGCCGTCTTGCCCAAATACAAGTCCACCCCTTTCCGGAAAGATCAATCTTAGATTGTTTAATCCTCACCTGGACCATACTAGAATATTTTTTATTGTCCACACCTATATCCTGTCTGCATAGATGCACTGCTGCGTCAAAACCCGCATCATCAGGGACAACCATCTCCCCGATTCTCAGGAAACTGAAATACGCCGCATTGTAAACCGCCCACTGCATCACTAGCTATATCTGGGTCAGATACCCACAGCATCACTTTATTGGGGTCAGATGCCCGAGACTCCCATACCTCTTTTAATGGACCTCAGGACCTGCAGGGTAACTGGCAGCCTTTCCTTCCCTGGGGATGATAGTTCTGCCTCTCACACACGTTTACTCATACAGTATGTATTAGAGGCGATGGCTGGTTGGTTAAAACTGATCCTCCACTCCTTCTAAAATATGCAGGAACCAGATTGCTGATAAATAAGACTTCATGGTTGTGCTGACTCGGCTAGTCCCCTCGAAAACTACACTTGAGCAAGCTGATCCAGCTCCTGGATGTCCAGTCAGGTCTTCAATGCATGAGAGCCTGTAACAACCCTAGCAGAATGGTGAATGCTCAGCAGCCCTGGGCACCTGTTGGTGAAACGATTTGACATTATTTTGAGTTGGTGAAAGGATTCGACATTATTTTGAGATAATATATCTGCTGCCCATTCTCCACCCCCAGAAAATGCCTACAAACCAGTGTTATGTTATATTTTGCCAGAAAGAAGAACAAGGCTCTCATCAAGTGCATGACTTGCTCATTTCTGCTTCTTCAGTGCACTTCAAAGACTATGCCCTGGATCATGTCCTCAACTTGCTAGACAGTTCCAAACACATTCAATCATGTTAGAATGTGGTATTAATATTAATATAAATAACAAACTACTTATTATACAAAAAAAAGTACAAATAATTTTACAAAATTAAATTTCAAAAGTTATAAATAATTTAAGGAAAAAATAAAGTAAGAAATATGGAATTGTGTACATTCAATGTGTATGTATAGCTAGCTATAGCATAGTCATATGTGGATAGTGTTTTTGATATCTTCAGGCATAATTAAGAACTCACTCGAGGGAAGGCAAGTTAGACTTTGAAAGATACTTTTTATCAAAGTAGTAATCACCTTTACATGTAACTTCACACTTTATATCCTCAGATAAGTGCAAAACATGATTTTTCAAAGTGTGAAAATTTTCATCAATGCCCAAATCATCTCTTGTGTGGAACTGCAAAGTCTCTAGAGCGCAACATTTGAGAGTTGATATAATTTGTTTGTCACTCAAAATACATGTATTTTCCGGAGCATTCACTATGATCAAATGCCTAAGAGATTTGCTGTGGCTGAGAATGTTTATAATACTTTGCAATAAACAAGACTCATTTTGTGTGGAGTCCAGTGAGGATTTCAATTCCAGTGTTGTAATTTGGTTATTGTTTTCAAAATTGGCCAAGCAAGATAAGTATTTAGGATACTTGATTGAGAGCATCTGCAAAGAAGAACAGGAAGAGACTATCTTTACCAAGTCATCTATTTCCCTTTCATTTGCTACATGCATCTTAGTACCAATGCATAATTCTCGTAGTTTTCCTGTTGATGGATGTATCAAAGCTTTAAATAATGAGAATACTTCTGGACGCTCAAATAACACAGTTTCTACTCCAGAGCCATAAATATCCAGAGACTGCACAGCTGTGTGCTGCAGCAATTCAAACAGATCAAAGTAGAACTTGGCATCATTGCTAAAACCTGATTGTGAACATAATGAAAGCTTCTGTAAATTTGATAAGAGGGGTATCACAAATAACAATTTCAAAGGTAACTGGCCCTCCTCTACGTAATCTGAAATACCAAAATGTGTTACTTCATTCAAAACAGTAACTCCTTTTTGTTGATAGTCCAGAAATGTGGATAGAAAATCAGCAAAGTCATTGCTATTAACAATTAGAATACTTTTTATCACTCCATAATTGTGACCAGTACCCATCAACAAACCTTTAATGAGAAAATCAAACTTATTCTTATTTAACCAAATGAAGTTCAAGTTCCAAAATGATTGTGCTGAACTGCACTTTGCAATGCACCCTCCTATTTCAAAGTGATAAAAGTTGCTTTCAAAGATGGAAAGAATACGGCAATATTGAGTATTATTATTAAAAATAGACTGAAAATCTATTACTTTTTGAGATTCAAAAAGACATTCTATGAACAAAGGTGTAAGCCACTCATTTTCATTTCGAAATGGAAATTCTGCTTGATAGGTCCCTAAGAAAGAAAATTGGGCCATTCCGGCTACAAACCTCCATACTATATCCCATCTCTTCGAATAACTTTTAAAAAGTTCTACACCCTGATCAGGAAGATGAGCTATATGATATGCTGCAAAAAACTCTTGGATTGTTAAATGGAGAAAGTTAAACGATTTTTCTTCGCCCCCATAAAGAGAAGACATCTCATTTAGAAAACCAAAGTGATCTAAATCTGATGGTACAGTGTCAAATATCAGCTGTTCCTTTTCGAAATACTCAAAAGCAAGTTTTGCTAAATCGTCAAAATGTTTACAATGTTCAGTTGGAATATCCTTCAGTTTTCTGACTTTGGATTTATTATGTTTTAAGCAGTGATTGTTATAAATGCTGAGGCAAATCTCTGTATAAAGTTCCGTCAAAGTGAGTGGCAATTTATTATTCTCTTTAAATATTTGAACAATTATTGCAGCATTAATCGGAACATACATGAGGCTGCTTATGGCTGGGTTATTCAAAGATGATGTTGCAGTCTCAAAGTCAGACAACATTTCAGAATCAGACGAGAATACACTTTGTGCATAATTTTTGATGTTCTGTTGAGTGAATCCGAGAATTTCCAAGTGAGAGCTGACGAGTGAATTATTTACGTATGTCAATAATGTAGCTGATGCAGATGATCTGGTGGTGACGACTATGGAACATTTGGGGAATATTATTTTATTCATAAGATCTATGAAAAAGCCATTTTGTTGCAATGTCAACGGTAGTTCGTCAAACCCATCTAATACAAATAATACTCCTTCCCCAAGGCATTGATGTATATCTCGTAGTAGTGTTATGGTGTCTATATGATTCCGTGGAAATATTTCAGAAAGACATATCCTTTTCTGTACACCAGTTTCTCTCAGCCTCAGCAAAATTACCAAGCTGTATTTCTTCATATGAGGGAACTTTTCCCACTTCCGACACAGCTCCCAAGCTAAAGTACTCTTACCCATACCAGGAGCTCCTTCAATTATGACAAATAATGGTTCTTGTTTGTCAAGAATTTTGTCTGTTGTGATAAGTTCCCTGTCTTCGAGTATTTCCTGGATGTTTCCTTTTAAGGTATGCCCTATGTATTTTTCGTTGATCTTTCTGTTCTGCTTTATTACTGCCAACTGAATATATTCCTTGCTTGGAGTAGGAGGCCAACTTAAAACAGTAGCAATAAGGCAAGTATGGTAAAGTGCTTTCAAAAATCTGGCGTATTCAGCAATAGCAGGAGTTTGAAATGGCTGGTCTGGAACATAGCAAATAATACCAAAGATTTGTCGAGACATTAAAATTAAAGATACCTTATTACAATATATACATACCAGCAAGTACAAAAAATATTCTAGAAAGCATCATCATATACTGCACTGGTTTGGAATCAACATAGCTGCAATCATATCAAAACTATTATTTAGTAATTCAAATACTAATAGTATGGCGTGTAAATTGCCCATTCAAACATGTATGGGAAAAATCACTTTTCAATTGAGGGAATGTGATATAGCGTCAGGGTTTCATCCAGAAATGTTTGTCTGGGGGGGTCAAAATTAAAGTGGACTAGGTAATAATTTTAAGTAATACTTTTTGCTATCTAAAATAATAGATTCCCTAATCTCACAACTAAGCAGAAATACTCTAGAGTAAACTTTTCACTTTTTTTTGCCCTTGAAAGTACAGCTTTTGTTTGAAGAAATGAAGGGATTTTCACTTCAAAAACTAGCATTACAGTTCTTCAAAAGTGAGGCAAAATGTGTGACGTTTCCCAATATCAAGACCTTGCTCTCTATAGCTATGGTTTTTCCCATGTCAACAGCAACAGTGGAACGGTCATTTAGTGACATGAAACAAATCAAGAATCGACTTCGTAATAGACTTCAACCTTCTTCACTGTCGAAGCTAATGATGATAGCCATAGAAGGCCCACAACTTGACGAGGTTGATTTTGATGCTGTACTGTCACTGTGGAAATCGATGAAGCCCAGACGAATTTTGTTGTGATGCAAAAATACTGAACTCTGATTGTTTTTCCAATATAATATGACTTTTTTGTAGGCAATTAACCACAATAGGTAGGTAAAAAAGTGGGGGGATATCCTCCCTGGCATTTTGACTGGGGGGGTCAAAACCCCCCCTGTCCCCCCCCCCCTGGATGAAACCCTGAGCGTGTAACTAATTGAAATACCTCAGTAAATAAGTGGAAACTAAGTGAAATACCACGGTAGCTAAGTGAAATAGTACGGGTAAGTGTGCACACGTGCAGAGTTAACCTTGGAAATGTACAGTTAGAGTAGTTTTTAGTTGGAGACAATGCCATTCTTTACCACTGAAACTCTACTGGTATTGGACGGAATGTTTTTCAACAGATTAGGAGGAGCCGCAGGTTGAAAACGAAGTTCCAGCAGAAGCTAATCCTGAAATAAGGATATATTGAGTGAACAATATAGTATAGCTACAATTGCAAATGACTTTTTAAAAAGCTGGCCAATTATTAGCGAGTGATAGCACGGGTAACCTGTGCTGTTAGGGATCAATAGCACTCGTAATGCAATTTGAAATAGCATGAGGTGAAGCCGAGTGCTATTTCAATCACGTTACTCATGCTGTTAATCTTGAATAGCACTGTTACCCGTGCTATTACTCATACCTATACTTTTAGCAAAAATAAACACCAGAATCTATATCACATGCTTGTGTGTCAGTAATAATGATGACGACGGTGGCTGACGACGACAGTGTGTAATCATGAATAATTCATGAGCTTGACCAGTTTGGTAAAGCATCGTCATAGTTGAATGGGTAAAGCATCGTCATAGTTGAATGGGTAAAACATCATCACGTTCAGTAGAAGGTGATTAATTGTAGCTAAAATGCATGTAGAATCAGCAAGAGCTGCTTAAGTTTCAAAAAGGAGGGGGAGGGTTTCGAAAGAAAAAGCAAAAGTTTCGCAATGTCTAAGTCTACAATAGAAGAATAGATGGACTCCAAGCATGTAGATAGGCAAAGGTGGAGAAGAGATTCCACTGTGTGGCAGGGTACTTACTAGTTACTTAGTTAATTAAAGTAAATACATAAACTGTGAAAACAAAACTGAAACTGCTGGCAACTATGAGTCAATTTACTTCTTAATAATAGCAAATTTTCTCATTCTTGTAGTATTGTGAGCAATTAACTCTCATTTACTCTATGTCAATTAGTATGATCATACTTCCGTAGATACTACCTGTAATATTGTGGTTGTATCATCAGTCAGGTCATTATTGATTTGTGGTAGTCAGTTGTCAAGTCTGTGCACCATAGGAATCTTTTAAATATCAACCAGTGAACAGTGAGTAGCGGGCTAAAGAGAGTCTCTCCTAGAGAACCCCTAATTCTTTGTGATTGCTAAAGATATCACAAGTGGTGACGAGGACGGGGTCTTCAACATGGCAAGTCTAATTGGAACCATTAGCGAATATCAGCTTGAAACAGAGAAAATCTCAAGCTACCTGGAACGCGTCTGAGTATATATCAATGCCAACGAAGTCAAAGGGGAAAAAAAGGCTTCAGTATTACTAGCACTGATTGGGAGAGAGAGCTTTGCACTGCTGGAAGGGTTGGTGGCTCCAGCTTTACCTCGAGAAAAGACTTACGCGCAGTTGGTAGAAGCGCTGCAGAAGCATTTTGAACCAACGCAAGTGTTAATCGCTGAAAGATTTCACTTTTACAAAAGGAGCCAAGGACTGACTGAGTCCGTTGCAGAATTCGCTGCTGACCTTAGACTGGCTATCAAGTGCGATTTTGGAGATTTTCTGGAACAAGCTCTACGAGACCGCCTGGTTTGCGGATTGAAGAACGATGCGATACAGAAACGTCTGTTACAGGAGAAGAATCTCACCAATGCTCGAGCTATCGAAATCGCGCAAGGGATGGAAGCTGCTGAGAAAAGGACCAAAGAAATGAAAGGTACTAGTGCGAGTGTCATGCAAATTGTTAAGGAGAAGCGTGAGTGTCATAGATGTTGGAAAATACATGGTGGAAAATGCAGATATCTGGATACAAAGTTTCGTAAGTGTGGCAGATAGGCCATCTAGTGGCTGTGTGTTACTCAAATAAGAAATCAGTGAATAGTAAGGCTGGGCACTCTAAAGGGAAACAGGTGGAGTCCAAAATCAAATGGTTAGCCACAGCAGATAAGGAACTTCCAGCTGAGCAAGCCTTGTGTACTGTGGGCACAACTGAGAGTAACCACACTCTCCAAGTCAAGGTCAAAGTTAATGGGCAGCCTTTAGAAATGGAATTAGATACTGGTGCTGCTGTGTCTGTCCTCCCAGAGGAAATACTGAAAATCAAATTTCCTCAATCCAAGCTACAACCTTCCACAGTTACCCTCAAAACATATAGTGGGGAAGTATTAGAGTCTCTTGGTGAATTACCTGTTACTGTTCAATATGAGGATCAGAAATGTTCGGATTTAGCAATGATAGTAGTCAAGGGAGACAGCCCCTGTCTGTTTGGGAGAAATTGGTTGCAGCATTTTCAATTAGATTGGAAACAGGTGGTAAATATTGGTACTGTTACAGTTGGAAGTAAATTAGATGAGCTATTGGAGCAACACCGAGAAGTATTTTCAGAGGGTCTTGGTACTATTCACCCATTTGAAGTGAAGTTAGCAGTAAAAGGAGAAAATAAACCCAAGTTTTGTCATGCATGACCAGTTCCATATGCGTTACGGGAAGCCGTGGATGAAGAACTAAAAAGATTAGAGAGAGGTGTTCTTTACCCAGTTGAGCACAGTGACTGGGCAACCCCAGTGAGTAGTTCCTAAGAAAAATGGGAGTGTGCAGTAATGTGGGGATTATCGCATAACGGTGAATCCTGTCATTGAAGTTGATCAGTACTCCCTACCCACAGCACAGGACCTTTTCTAACATTAGCTGGTGGAAAGTATTTCTCCAAATTGGATTTAACAAATGCATATCAACAATTGATCCTCAATGAATCTTCACGGGAACTAGTCTCTATCAATACTCAACGAGGACTGTTTCGCTATGCCAGGTTACCATTCGCGATTTTGTCGGCACTGGCAGTTTTTCAACGTACAATGGACACAATCCTACAAGGAATCAATGGAGTGATGTGCTGCATAGATGATGTAGTACTGTAAGCCCAGACAGAAGAAGAACATATGCAGAAGTTGACTGAAGTTTTGACGAGATTTAAGAAATATGGAGTGAAGGCACGGGAAGAAAAGTGTATCTTTTAGCCAAAAGTGTGGAGTATTTAGGTCATCGCCTGGATGACGAAGGACAACATCCACTACAGGAAAACTTAATGCTATTACCCAACCTCCAGCCCCAAGGAATGTAACTGAATTGCATTCTTTCCTTGGTCTGCTAAATTATTACGGCAAGTTTGTGGCCAATTTATCATCTATCATTCGTTTATTGAATTCTCTACTGAAAAAAGAAGTTCAGTGGAGATGGACAAAGGAGTGTGAAGAGTCCTTCAAGAAAGCTAAGGAACAGTTGGTCTCTTCTCAAGTTTTGGTACACTATGACCCGAAACTACCAATTGTGTTGGCTGGTGATGCCTGGGCATACGGCATAGGAGCGGCTATATCACATACTACTCCAGATGGTCAAGAGCATCCCATTGCATACGCAAGCAGAACATTGTCCAAAGCCGAGCAGAATTACTCTCAAGTGGAGAAGGAGGCACTGTCCTTGATGTTTGGAATCAGAAAGTTACACTGCTATCTGTATGGACGCCACTATACATTGGAAACGGATCATAAGCCCTTGATGACAATATTTGGGCCAAAGAAAGGTGTACCTGCTATGGCAGCTGCAAGACTACAACGTTGGGCAATTCAACTTGGATCTTACCATTGCACTATAAAATTCCGGCCAACTCAAAAACATGCAAATGCTGATGGTCTATCCAGACTACGAATGAATGTGGAAGACCTGGGTCATCAGAGTGACGATTGTAGCGTTTTCAATCTTAAGCAAATTGAAAGCTTACCAGTGACAGCAACAAACCTCAAGAAAGCCACTGCTAAAGATGTAATTCTGAGTAAGGTTCTCCACTTTGTTAAAGAGGGATGGCTCCCACAGGTGGAAGCAGACCTGAAAAGTTTCTATCAGAGATGAAACGAACTGTCATGTGAAGCTGGATGTGTGCTATGGTGCACAAGAGCAGTAATTCCTCAGAAATCGTGATTCCAGTTGTTGAAAGAACTCCACCGGGAGCACCCAGGAATGACGAGATTGAAAGAAATTGCTCGTAGTGATATGTGGTGGCCTGGTTTGGATGCAGACATTCAGGAAACAGCGAAGAGTTGTACCGAGTGTCTGGCAGTCAAGAATGTACTTACAGTAACTCCACTACAGCCCTGGACATGGCCAAGCAAACCTTGGGAGCGAGTCCATGTAGATTTTGCGGGTCCCTTCCAAGGTACCATGTTGTTGATTGTGGTAGACGCACATTCCAAATGGCCGGAAGTGTATCCGATGAAGTCAACCACAGCAGGGGAGACAATTGAAGTGTTGCGAAAAACGTTTGCATCTCACGGGTTACCAGTGCAGTTGGTGAGTGACAATGGACCCCAGTTCATTTCTGAAGACTTTGCACAGTTTATGAAAGGAAACGGTATTCAGCACATTCGCAGTGCACCCTATCATCCAGCTACCAATGGGTTGGCTGAGAGATTCATACAGTCAGTAAAACAAGCATTAAAGATCACGGTTGCAGATGGACGATCACTGTCCCATCGACTAAGCAATTTCCTTCTGCTATATCGCAGTACACCTCATGCTACAACTGGAGAACCTCCTAGCTCACTATTTCTTCAACGCAAGCTACGGACAAGACTAGACTTACTCATGCCAAGTTTTGAAAATGTAGTTCTTAAGAAGCAGAGCCTCCAGAAGCAAGCTCATGATAGTAGCGCTAAGAATCGAGAATTGTTTGTTGGACAGCACATCATGGTGCGCAATTTGAGACCATGTGCAGACTGGATTAAAGGAGTTATTATTGAGCGACTTGGACCGTTGTCGTATTTAGTGGAAACCAAAGAACATCACCAGTTCTGGAAAAGACATGCCGAACAATTACGCGAGGTAGTCAATGCTTCAGAACCAGCGGACCCCCCAACGTCGGTGACATCCACTGAATTTCAGGAGCCTCAAGAATGGATAGCTCAGGACTCCACAGGTGAAGAAAACACCCCGGGAGTGCCGTCTACTTCTTCCGAAACACCCCCGGAAGATCCACAGTCCGAGGTGGCCACTTACCGCAGAAGGGACCGAGCGCCGTCTGTACCTTCAACTACACGTTCACCTCAAGCCACAGGTGTTCAGCCACGTCGTTCGACTCGTCGGCAAGTTCCTCCAGATCGATACGGATCATGGAAAAAACACTGACAAGTTTCCAGGAATAAGTCCGCTTAAGTGGGGAGGAGTGTAGTATTGTGAGTAATTATCACAATTAACTCTCATTTACTCTATGTCAATTAGTATGACCATACTTTCGTAGATACTTCCTGTAATATTGTGGTTTTATCATCAGTCAGGTCATTATTGATTTGTGGTAGTCAGTTGTCAAGTCTGTGCACAATAATAAGAATATTTTAACAATCAACCAGTGAACAATGAGTAGCGGGCTTAAGAGAGTCTCTCCTAGAGAACCCCTAATTCTTTGTGATTGCTAAAGATATCACAATTCTAACAGCCAATATTGTTAAATAAAACTTAACCTGACGTTCTGACTTCTCGCCGTAGTCCTCTATTATTATAATTATTTCAGCCGAGAATGACTGAATAATTTTCTTCTTATTAAGACTAATTATAGACATAATGCATTCTGACTTTCAGTGATCATTGCCACATCTTTTGAAATGTTCAAATTCCTGACACCAGTGAAATATTCACTGTTGACTACTTGAATAACTAAACTGTAGACTAAGTCATACACATCATAATGCACGAAGTTCAGAAAATAAATGCATTGAGAATGATAATGGCACACATATTCTGTGGTACCTCTAATAGTGAACCCTCTAACAAAAAAAATACCTCTACTTAGTGAATCTTCTCCTAGCCTCATCCAATCACCTCTTAAAACTATCAACCTCTTATTTGCGAGCTGAAAGCCTTGGTACATAACTGCTCTCAGTCAAGAAGCACGTTGATGTGGTAACATTATACAAATGTAATTTAGAAGGAATTCAAAGAGTATACCATTACAAGATGCCTGTAATACTTACGTCGAGGTTGCTCCAATAGCGTCTTCTTGCTAAAATCTCCTAGAATAAAAAATAAAAAAAATAAAATAAATAAATATATATATATATATATATAAGTAAACTGTTATAATGAGTAATTGGTTAATTTATACCTAATTGTTTTCGTTTCCTAGAGCCTGTAAGGAAAAAAGAAAAAAAGGTGGTTTACATAATGTCATGCAAATACCAGGTCACTTTAGGATGTGTTATATTTACTTCTGCATTTACCAGAGCTATGGTATTCTGTAGTCATGCTGGCCAGACCTTACACAATTTCCTCTGAAAATTCATGTGTCCTGGGAGGGACTTACTCACTGTTTACACAAGCTGAACCACAAGTATTTGTGTTGGTATATTAGCTATCAAATATTCTTTGGGGAGAAGTTGTAGAATGGAGTGGAGGAGGAGATGGTAAAAGGATCTTTGCCAACAATTCAACATTAGCTCACCTAACTTTCTCTCGATACTTTCTGCCAAGTCATTGAGGCGCAAGTCCTTCAGAACTTTGAGCAGCTTACAAACAGATTCTTCAGGGTTAGCCTTGACTATCAATCCGACATCTTTGACAATATCCCTGGCTCTTCCTGCATCATCCTGTTTTATCCTCGTATCGGTCACAGTATTATACGTGGACTCCGTTATGAGTTCCTCAGCAAAAAACTTATCCGCATAAGTTCTAACATCTACAGCGATTGAGTTGACCAAACCTTCAGTACTAGTCGACACAGCTCCGCAGTAATCTGGAATGTCTGACATTTGTGCTTTTCTCCGTGTAGAAGTTTAGAAACGTATGTACCGCAAAATCCCTCAAAAATGTCTCTCTCCAGTCTCTTGTTTATTCTAAGCGGAAGTGGGAGAGGTTGAGAGGGATTAGTCTCCGTCGCCGACCCTTTTCCTTCCTTGTATTGGTGTGGGCGGGTGATAGGGAAAAGGAAAAAGGTCGGCGATGCCAGGCTAAGGTAGTCCGACCGTCCAATAGCTTTGAATCCCACTATGCAACGAGAAGCCCCAGCGAACTTTTGACCTTTCCCGTTTTCAACCGCAATAGCTCCGCCTAGGACTTCCGCGATTTAGCCACACGGTTGCTGTTTCTTTTTGCTAGCCAGACTTTGTATGGTAATAAAGGAGAAAGGGCTTCTTGGTCATGAGAATAGCAATCCATAAGAAGACTTTGTATGGTAATAAAGGAGAAAGGGCTTCTTGGTCATGAGAATAATTAGAGCTAACCTGAGTATTGCTGTAATTCATATTGCTGTAATTTGGTCATGAGAATAATTAGAGCTAACCTGAATATTGCTGTAATTCAAGCAATCCATAAGAATAGACCTTAATCCTGCTGTACAGCAGATTAAATTAAAGAGTGGAAATAACCTTCTTTAAGTGGCTATTTTAACCGTAATGGTTGAAAAATGGTTGAAAAATATTACTTATTACTATAGCTAAATCCCACATAATGTAGGTATGTAACATGTTAATTGATGTGCATCTGTTATAACATAAATATTCAATCACTGATTTCTTTATTGTGATGCTTCACGAGGATGTTAACCATATAAAGTGACTCATCAAAAATTAATTCTCTCGTGAACTCTCCGCACTGCAAATTATTTACCTGAGGGTACTTCATTCAAAATTCCATCATATTCAATGAAATCATGTGGTAATGCTGTGGTTATGTGTAGCTACACCATAACTTAACTTCATGGAACAAGGTTATTTTTTATTTGATTTCACTTATTAAAGTACAGAAAGTATTCCAGTGTTTAATACATGTATTCAGCAATTGTGCCATTATGTACATAATAGGTGTGATACAAGTACATACAAGGAGTTCAACAAATTAATCGATAAGTTCAACTACTTCGTCAGTGGAGTTAAACGTTTCAAGAATTGGTCTGCATGGGTCACCTTTGCCAATGAGTTTAATAGCATCAAAGTGGCACCTTGAAACATGTGCGAGTTCAAGCCATTGGCTCTTTTTATGTGACAACATTGGAAAAGAACTAGAAAGATCTTTTATACTGCTGTGGTGTAGCTCTGCTGCCGCCAGTGTATTAGGAGAGTACTTCAGCCATGTTGATTTGCCTGGTCTATAACTATCCGTTGCCACATATACATCTAGCCCAAATAGTGTGGCTGTAACAATAATTTCCAAATCCCCAGGTACAATTTCTTCTTATATTTTTAAGATGTTCAGTAAACTCTGTTTCGTTGATAGCAGCATGTAGTTCTTGAAACAATGCAATCTTAGACTCACACTGAGCAATTATGCCTCTAAGTTGTATGTGATAATCTTGAACACCTGTGAGCTGTCGAGAAAGGGCTCGAAAAAGACAATTACCATCTCCTAGAACCCGATCAATTGTTCTGTCTTGCTTCTTCAAAAAAGGAGTCAGCACAGAGTAGCCCAGCTGAGGTGATGTAGTGTTTGTAGGAAGCATATCATCTGGAATTGGAATGTCCGTTACACTGCTTCCAGGTAGCCGCACAAATCGTGGATATGGTGAATATAATCCCTATAAGATTACATTTGGCACAAATAGGAGTAAACAAATTTAGTGGCAACCTTTATCTATGAAGCCATTTAGTGGTCAAGAGTTAGATAGTTTGTAATATACATGGAAGAAACATAAATCTTCTTCTGGGCTTGCTAGAAAATATTATGTTTGAACGTCCTTGCAGAATTTCCAATTGAAATCCCTCAACTTGTTTGATTTTGTTTAAGAACAAAATTATCTACAAATGACCACCGGATCTAATAGCTATATGCCTATTATTGGCATTATTATTTTATTATTTTTCTAATTTATTTCTCAGCCTTTTTTTACTCATTAGATGTATTCTCTCTCTTTCACAGGCTTTTTTTTAAACCATACATGTGCGTTAAGCAAGCGGTCCTGGGTTCGATTCCCAGTGGTGACCAAGTATTTTTTAATTCTGTATGGTTTTTTAAAAAAGCCTGTGAAAGAGAGAGAATATATTTTATTATTATTATTATTATTATTATAGCTTTGTTACTGTGACAACATCTGACGAGTTAATCAATAATAAGTTTGTACTATCACAGGCCCATGATATAGTGTTTCTTCAGGGTATCACTAATATTTCATTCTTATTGCCCCCTCTGTGAATAGCACACTAGAACATTCAAACAACTAGCCTTTTCATTCACCACAACCATACATTTTTAACACTTAGCTTATAAAATTGTTTCCAGATTTGTTTAATAATAATAATAATAATAATAATAATAATAATAACAATACATATATATATATATTATATATATAGTTATTTATAAATCTATATACTTCAGAAAAACATAAATAAAACTAAATTATCAATTTGTTATCGTTTACCAAGGGTTATTAAAGAAATTCACTCTGTTGAACGGTCAAAAGAAGTTAGGTAATTTTTTGAAAAGCTTATTCATCACCAATAAAGACATTTGGTTCAATATAGTTAAAGCAAGCTTATGTTTTGAGAAAATTATTTGTTCAAAACTGCCACCCTTTACTTCAAAAATAAGTGCAACTGATCATGTTGGCATCATACATTTTCATCATTTATATATGTGGTAGCTTTGAGATAAAGTGATATTTCAATAAATTCTATAAAATTTATAATGGCCTTACTTTTTGGAAAACCTGAGGTGAGTTTTCCTGTAATTTGTGGTATATACATCAAGTCCCAAATAAAAAAATAAGAAAAAAAATTGTGATATAATGGTTGTTTCCATATAAATTGTGTTACTCAACAAGTAAGACCCCAAAATTGGCATTGTTTAATACATGCCATTATGAATGAAACTATTGAAGACTAACACACTCTATCCGCTCTTGGCCACCAAAATGAAATCATAGTAAAGGTTTTGGTTACATGCACTTAAACAGATTTATATCCTGATACCTTGATAACTTCTTCTGTTGGAAGCTGACTAGGTTTACAATACCCTGATAACATAACAATCAGTATTTATTTTTGTATACAGATTAAATTAATCAGTTACCTTGATTATTGTCCTTTGAAATGCAACATGTATTTGTTTGTGAGGTTTTCTTTGCATTAGTTGGTGCCAATAAGTTGCCATCCAGCTTCAAACATGCTTTATGCACACATGCTTTTTTCTTTTTACCAGGGCCCCCAAACTTCGGTTTATCCAAGCAAAACTTGCATGATCCACAATCATCAATTTGACATCCAGCACATTCTCCACACTTCTTACGTTTAATTCCTAAGACACAGTTTTTATGTGTATACCAATGTAAATAAAATACTATGTTTGCTACATACCAATTTTTGGTGAAGCTTGTAAGTCAATAGCTGACTGTCCACTTTCAACACTGCTGTCATTTGATCGTCCAGTTTTAGCACTCGAATCTGTAGCAACTGAATTTCAAAATTATTGTAACATCTAGTTAAACATAATAAATATCACCTGCTAGTTGTGAATCCACTATTGCTGCCATTGTACATGTATTCTCTTGTAATACATTGCCCTATATACATTGAAACATACATTAATAATGTAGTAGAGATAGATGTAATTTGTAACAACACAGATAGCAAGCAATTAAGTAGAATATGTTAACGTTTGTTTGATTAAAACTTACCTCTAGCTTGCCCAATATTTTTCTCTTTTCTTCTGAGTCAGCATGCCTACCATTATAGATCACAATAACAATTAGTATGCAATTACTTGTAAGGCTTACCTCAAAACCAATCCGGTCCTTTTCCTTCCTGGTGTTTTTGTGGTTTGTTTGAATCGCCACTGAAGTTCACAATTTTTTCCAGGTGGTATGTTATCTTTTATCACAAGCACTTTCTTGCTTGAAGGTGGCTCAGTTATTTCAGCTGCTTTGCAAGTTGCCACTGCTTGCTGTAGTAAAGCATTTATATGCTTGATGTAGGGCAAAACTGCTACATTTTGTAGGGTCACTTGCTCTTGAAGCTCTCGAATCAAACCTTGGAATGTATTAAATTGAATGGTGTGATCTACAGGTTTTATCAAGTGTATAATCAACATTTACACAACTATCACTAATAAAGTTACCTCTGTTTGGATCAAACATAGAGTCAACATAGTTAATGTTGTCATCAGGACCGTCAATTATAATCTTAGGAACACTAGATGTGGTAGGCATGTTTTGGTGAAACAGAGAATGAACTCGATGAATGTGTTTGCACATATGATTATTGCTGTAGTCATAGCACTTGCTGTCACAACTGTACATGTGTGGACACAAAAAATCACACTGTCTTTCTCTACAGATTCTGAAATCATCTTTGAGAGAAGAACACTCAGTACAAGTAGCAAGTAAACGTTTTACAGTGTAACCACTTGAATTACAACCAGACATGCTCTCAACTGTCCATTCTCCATCACTTCTTTGCTGTATTTCATATGTATAATGGAGTCACTTTTATACTAATTCTACACAATTGTTAATACCTGGATCATCTTTGAAGGTATCTGAAGACCACGTTCATGACGATCTTGCTCTTCTTTCACTATTCTGTTTGTTGCAGGAGGTAAGGCTCTAGCACTCTTGTAACAGAAGAAGGCATCTTTTTCATATTCCAAAAGATGGTGAATCAAAAAGTCTACTCTCCGATTGACTTTTCCATTTAAATGTACTGTTTTAAGTTTGTTGTGAAAGCTACATAAAACCCTATATAATGTATGCACAAAATTGATGTTTTAAATTACTATTTACCTCTCAAGATACATATTTGTGTCTGTGTCTCCATGATCAAAATGCCGATAACACTTGGCCCATTTTTCTTAATTAAAAACACAGCAGCAATATCCATAATGTATATAATAGATATTATGGTATATATATACCTGCTCGGTTCTGGTAGGTTTGCACAAAGTATTTGACAAAGTCTGATTCTCTTGGTAGCCATAGCTGATTAAAATTCTTCATTTGCAGCTGGAAAACAGATGGGTCTATTTCTTTTGCTAAAATACTTAAAGTTTGGTATATTTCCACTTGGTTTTCTGCTTTCACTGATCTAAGCTTGTTTTTCCAAGCTCTAGCAAAATAATCAAAGTTTAAGACATCAAGCATAATCATTTATGAGTTGAGATAGTACCTGTCAACATGCCAAAAACACAAAAGGTGCTTAATATCTCCATAAACTGACTTTGTACCAGCCCATCCAGTATTATCTGTGTATCATAATGAAATGTCATCATCAGTTCCATTATAATTCATTTGCCTCCCTATTACCATCACCAGTCATGACTACTTTAATTGTTGTGCTGGGAGATCTTTCTTTAATACATGACAGAAATATTTCAATAACCTCACTAGCTTCAGTATCAGATATACACCATCCAACTGGTTGCCCTTAAAAAACACACAATGATTTCCAAGTAATACTATAAGCATACATGATACTAACCTTTTCCAAGATCATCACGAACAATAATAGTTATTAATTTAAATCTGTACTGGTTAGTACCATGAGTTGAATCAATGCAGAGAATGGTTGATGCATGTTGTTGGTACAGCTGCAACTGAAACTCGGTTTGGAATGCAAAGATAAAAGATTCTTCTGGTATAGTGGGATATTCAGCTGATCTGCTACCCTGAGGTTTAAAGATGAGGACAGGATCAAATAATTCTTCTCGCAGTTCAGACACAAGAAGAGTTACTGAAGTTGCATCATCCTCATGCCGTTTAATCACATGGTCATGTACTTTAACTTTAATGTTATTGATGTCACGCTTGGATAAAAAATGTCTTCTGGACACACACTGGTCAAAGATATCCCTGTTTGGTCTATTACCAACATTTTCACGTATATCTGCACATTAAACATGAGTTTTAAAAATCTTGTACGATATTAAGCTTATTCTATACCTTGCAAAATTCTTTCTGGTGGGATTTCTGCACTAATCTTCATAGATACTTCTTCTTTTGTGCTTTTAGGCAGTTGTAGATATTTTAGCTCATTTGGTCCTAATTCATGGCCAGTGTGTGCTGAAATGTACTGAACATTAATATGACAACTTTTATATTCATCAACATACATCCGTGAAATACAAGTTCCATTAATCTTTCGTGATTCTTTTTGATGTAGTCTCTTTGTGGATGTAATTCTTTGCTTTGGATTACCAAGAAATTTACCACTACGACAGCAAACAAAGTAGTGTCTGGCTTTGATATCTATAATTACAAGAAGTCATGTTCCTTGTTCCTACATTCTCATTATTAGCCTAATCCACATAGTACACCTTACCACTAGATGATGGACGATAAGTTTGCTGGGTTTTTGTGTTCATGCTGTAAGTGGCCTCTTCTTCTCTTTCTTTCCATTGCATAAACTCCCTCATAAATGAAAATGTGAAGTTTCTCAACCCTTGATGATAATAAAAATATATAATTAATGTATAAATTATTCCCAGTTGATAACTTTACCTAATTTCTCTTCATGAACTTTGGCACAATGTGAAATAAGTTGGACGTTAGTTCTAAAGGCATGTACTCCACAATCAAATGGGCATGAGAAATTTTTGGTGCCCTCTTCAATAACAAGATCATGGTCCTTTTTTTCATGCTCTCTTAGCCGATACTTGCGTGAGTATGTCTTCTTGCAACCAGAATAGGTGCATTGAAAGACTGTCGGGTCATTGCCCTGTTTAAAAGCAAATCACCATAATATTTTTACCGATACTATTTTTCTTACAGTGAGTCAATATAGACATAGCTTGTTTTATTACTTGCCTCATCTGTGTTATATTTGCTTGAAGGGCTAGAAAGCACCGCAACTTCACTCATTTGGCTTCCCTGCACACATGCAAATCGCGACTGGAATGTGAAATTTATTATTTATTATTTATTATTTATTATTTATCTATTATTTATCTATTCAATCCACCTACTACTTATTTATCTATTATTTATCTATTCAATCCACCTACTACTTATTTATCTATTATTTATCTATTCAATCAACCTACTACTTATTTATCTATTATTTATCTATTCAATCCACCTACTACTTTATCTTAATATCATTTCAAACCTCTCCCAATCTATTCCAACATATTGTGGTTTGTTCACCCATTCACCCACCCACCTATCAACACCTTCGCTGGAGGCAAACACCCAGACTGTTGAAAGGGCTCAATCCCGGTGTCATATTCTTTGTCTATTGTTGCCTTTAATTTCCTGTCATGTCATCTGTAGACCAGCATATATATGTAGCTGGTACACCATTACTGTTTTAGTCTTGTATTGCTTGAAGGCCCACAAAGCCGAGAATTTACAATTATAAACAAAAAACTCTGTCAATACTAAGTTGAAGCACCTGGCTTGGTCAATTCTGAACTTGACTTCTTTAGTCCTGTTCACATCTAACTACAGTGTCATTGCCCTGTTTAGTGGCATTGCCCTGTTTAAAAGCAAATCACCATAATATTTTTACCGATACTATTTTTCTTACAGTGAGTCAATATAGACATAGCTTGTTTTATTACTTGCCTCATCTGTGTTATATTTGCTTGAAGGGCTAGAAAGCACCGCAACTTCACTCATTTGGCTTCCCTGCACACATGCAAATCGCGACTGAAAGTAGTAAAGGTCAAAGGTCGCGAGGTAAGGTAAGTGGAGTTAACGTTCAAAGAGGTCAAAGTTCGCGGGGGCTTCTCGTTGCATAGTGGGATTCATAGCTTTAGCGGTTTCGGGAAATGTTGGAATGTAATTAATATTCCATCTTAGCGATTGGGGGAAAACGTAGCAGCGGCAACAGTGTTAAGGTCAGGAAAATGCCCCTGCTATAGTGTATGATTGATGTCTGTGCTAAAATTGCCTGGAGAGGAGAAGTAGAAGGCTCCACAAACTCCATTAATTTATGGTACAAGTGACTAGGATGTCCTGCCAAAAGACGTCTTCAGTAAACTCTCTAGACTTATGAACAACAATGTTAGCTATTCATCTGACAATATTTTACTTCAGCCACTTTCATCCATTTCACCATAGTACCAAGCCACAACATTCCTTTCATTTCATGCAATGCCATAGGTAATACTGAGAGCAAAGGGATACAATCCTACCAGTTGGCAGGGATATAATGTTCTTTAATGTTCTTTAATGTTCTTTAATGTTCTTTAATTCTCCATTACATCTGTCACCATTATCCATTACATCTGTCACCATTATCGTATTCATGCAATCGTTTTCAATGCCATCCAAAGTGGCATGCACATGGTTGTGTAATTTTTTTTTTCCTAACATTCTGAGACAAAGCTGCCATAATGTAGCTATCAGAAGTAAACTAATACTTGCTCTGTTTTGTTTATGTTTTTGTTTTTATTATTTTGCTTTAAATGTATAGCTCACTGATTGTTAAAGGCCACCTCTTTCACAATAGCTATAGCTAGTCAGGAGAAGAAAGAGAGCTGCAGTTTTTTTTGCATGTAAACTTGATATGCTCTTTGCCCTCAGTTAATTAAATATATTCCTAATATTTGATATAATTATATTTATGCCCCTTTTTGCCTTTGGTCCTTTAGCACTTATTCATGTACCCATGATGACCATGTGTAGGTCAACATTTTTACGGCTGCATTTTAATTACTGGCCGCTTATGTGTTTATCCATTCAATCCCATATACATGGCCATAACTAGGTCATTTGTCACAACTAATTTTTATTATTGTTCAGTAGGTGTCAAGATTATAGAACATAACCTAGTTCGCACCTGGTCACAAATATATAAATGTATTCATTGAGATTTGAACCAAACCATTGGTTATACTGATGAAATTCATAATTCACGAACATTAATAAAATGAGGCATGAATATGATGTTTAAAAAAAGCTACCCCAAAAGCTAAGAAATAAATTTGCAGAATTTTTTCTTGCATTAAATAACTACAATAAGATAATCTTCATGCTAATTACAATCCTTTATAAAAAAAAATAAAATAATGATCTAGCTATGGAAAATAATATACCTGACAAAGCAGAAACAGTATAGCTACAAGCGGTCCTGGGTTAGATTCCCGGTGGTGACCAAATATTTTTTTAATTCTGTATTGTTTAAAAAACCTGTGAAATAGAGAATACATCTAATGAATAAAAGAAGGCTGAGAAAGAAATTGTGAAGTACACAGAGAGTTATCAATCTCGACACTGATGTTTGTCTTCCATATTCGAGGAATAAAGTCGTAATCTTTCTTTTCAACCGGTAACTGCTGAGCAAAGGATAGTTCAGCATTATTTATTGCACTGCTTAATTGTATAAACCTCAGTTTTCTGATATACTCATTATGCTGATAGTTGGACCTTCTCCACCTAATACTCCAGCTGGTATATTATAAGCTACAGTTTTTAAACTTCTGACTTGCCAAGTTCCAGCTCTTTCATCACTAATGGTGTAGTTGATTCATTTATGATGCTCAGTTTCGTGGAGTCTTCTTCCCAAAGAGAGTGAGTCTTACAGAATACCTTCATAAATTTCATGCAGACCACTATCTCAAAGAAGTACTGCAAGTAATTGAAGACAGAGTACCCATAATAGATTTGAGGGTAGTTGAATGAACAATTACTAAAGTTGTTTTTTTTTGAGAATTCATGTTGTTGCCACACACCCACAGTAGGAATGGAGAATGCTAGAATAGTCTTGACAAGTATAATCAACAAGAACTTTTTGTTCTACCGCAAGTCTGCAAATGTTAGCAGAAATAAGGCTCTACTGCATTACCTTTAATTATCTCACCATTTTCATACAGCATCGTAACCCAGAAGCAGGTGTGTTGCTGCTAAGGAATTGTTGCTAATTAAACCACTGTCCATTTATGCTGAAGTATATAGCCAATTAGCTATAGTGCACCCAAATTTAGTTTTCTAGAAATTTTAACTAATTCTGGGATATATTTGTTGTTCTCTCTATATTTTAATTGATGCTTCTTGTTTATACTACTATAATAGACATGATGTTCTAAACCAGTGGTGGCGGAATGCCATGGCAGACCCCGCAATTGCCGGACCATTATTGCTTTATAGCTATAATTTTTGCAGCTAATATTATGACCTACCTAGAATAACTTAATAACTTACCTAAAAATACCATTGTGAAGATATCTAGGGTGAAATAGTACTTATATACCTGAGTCAGAGTGTGATATGGTGAAATATTTCACAAGTAGGTTCATGAGCGAGAGGTGAGTGAAAATAAAGCCTGAGAGTGAATATCTAGTCATATCACTCTGACAGTGTGTTTATTCCATGCTAGATGTTTTCACTGAAGTAGTTGTTGGTAACTCTTTGGTGTTAAGGCATACCCTCCAACTTTTCCAAAGGAGCATCAGGGACCATAGCCATGCCCGCCACTAATTAACTAAATGAAAAATGATAAGATAGAGATAAATGTGAATTTAATGTATTAATCAGTGATTATGACGTAGAACTTGACAGTTGTGATAATGATGGTGATGATTGTATTGCATGGAACTTTAATCTAGTTCATCTAAGTTTTACAATACAGTTGTACACAACTACCTCAAACCTTGGAAGAGATTTACATTTGATGTATCAAAATATATATCCAACATTATTCCCTATACTAAATGACTGTTCATTGTAATAGTAAATTGCTGTTTGCTTTTGTTTATGTATTTATTTTATAGTCATTATTATACAAAAGTTTGTTGTGAAAGTAGTAAATAACCACTACTTTATTACTGCTTTTACCTTTAGAGCTTCTCCCTATACCAGGGAATTGTTGAGGCCAGCTAAAATCAAAATGGCATTGCTTAGGAGGACCGCAATCACTCATGTCAACCTCTACAATAATAACCGTGAATCTACTCCTGCATTTGTGATACTGACGATCATTTCCCATTTTGCTTAGAAACACCCTTTACCTTTTGCCGGTTAAAGTAACTTTCCGGGACAAATAGTAGTCTCTTCCGGACCGGGGACAAAGTTAACAAATCCGGGACTGTCCGGACATTTCGGGACGGTGTTGGAGCCTATGTGTTAAGGTGTTGGTAAAATTCTCTAGGGGCTCCCCACATACCCTGCAGAGTTTTTAGCAGCTGCTCTAACCTGGTTGGGAAGGCTCTAGTAGAGAAAGGTAGCTGTAAAAACCCAGAAAACTGGTAAGCCAGGACAGTTGCTATAACTACTAGGGTAATGAGCTTGATAGTCAGGTGGCTTAGTGAAATTATCATTACTGGCGGATAGAAGCACCAAATTTTGCATGTGGCTCACCAAACGGTGTACTGATTAATATTAGAAGGGGGGCCACATAAAATATTTTAGCATAGCCACGAAATAAACAAAATGGCTGCCGTTTTTAATGGTTAATAGCGTTTCTTCAGTTATATGAGTTTCAATAGCACCAAATTTTGCATGTAATTTACCAAGGGCATACAGATCAATATTAAAAGGGTAGACAAATTTTGTATAATTGTTTAGCCGCAAATAATCAAAATGGCGGCCATCTATGATCAAAATAATGATTTTTTCCTGGTTCCACAAGTCTTGAAAGTGCCAAATATTTTTGTGATTTAAATAAAATGATAATGTTCTGATTACACATAGCTAGTCAGTTATACAGTTTACAAACTCAACAATCTGTGTTGCAGTTGCAATTGCAAAGAGGCGAACAGGCAAGATTTGCTTTGCCACACTTGCAGTTCGAACAGTTTCCTGAACAGGAACACTTGACAAGCTCCCTGCAAGCTTTGGAAACTTCTGGGATAGTAATCCACACTGGAGCCCACAATTCTGATTCTTTAGTCCAAGCGAACTGTTGTGGGGAAGGCACTACTTGTTGTGCCTGTGTACTTGTTGTCCATATTCCAGCTTGATACACTGCTCGTTGAACATGCTGGAGTAGCGCATCCTGAGTGGGTGGTATTCTGTCCACAGCTCGACTCTTTCTACAGAAGAGGTCCTCTCTTGCCTCGTTCACAGAGCTCAGGAGACTTGTTCTGTCGTAGAGGACAATAGAAAGTCTCTCAATCCTTCTGAAATGATCAGAGTCTTTTTGCAGGAGTTCAAACGGGTGACTGGACAAGTATTCAAAGGTCTCTGTAACTTTTTCATAGGCCTGCCATGCCTGCCAAGCTGACTTCTTACCCTTTCCTCGGAAGGCAGATGTGGTGTCAGAACCAGTGAAAGCATGAAATACAGGTAAAGCTATTGATTTATGCTCTCCAAGGCTGGCATAAATTGCATTGATGCTATAAACCTGTAATTTTTGCTTCTGCCAAAGGCAATCCAGATGTCTGCCAAAGGTTGGGTTACCAACAGCTCATGAAATGCTCCAGCTAGGATGACTACAACATCTGTATCTACAGTACGGACTTTGACAGTCTTCATGCCTTGCTCTAGCGCATGCAGTATGTGGACAACAATCCTAGTAACTGCCTCCTCATGGTTGCAGTCCGGCATGTTGGGCCAGTGGATTCCACTGCATCACCAGAAGTGATATGCACAGCTTTGTTTAAAGGAAAAACAAACTGAGTAACCTTCAATGTCAAGAAGGCAAACAGTTCCTTTTTATTATTTGGGTCACGGAGAGAGTCCATCCAATTGCCAGGGAGTTTGACTTGGCTGGAAACCTTTCTACGCACCCCCTTTCCCCTCTTCTCACGGGTAGACTCTTTTAGGCTGTCTGGTACATACTTGTCCCAAACAACATCTATTCTCTCAGCTTTTTCCAATTGCTTGCTCAAATAAGGAATGAATACTTTGTCTGCATATTCCTTAAAAGTGCTGACTCCATCAGTTGGCAGTAAATGGACTACAACAGCACCATCCATAACTATGCAATCAAAGTTCGATGGAGGCTCCGGTTGTTCAGGTTGTTCGAGACATTTCAGTAAGTCAGACTTTGTGCTTGGCAAGTGGAGTTTGCCAAAGTCGGAAATAGATGGTGGGAAGGATTGAGCAAAAAATTCTTTCAAGTCACCATCACGACTTTGCATAGATATGTACAATTGACCGAAGAGTGCCACATTGTTTTGAAGAAGTTTGATCTTCTTACCTGACTTTGATGTTGCTTTATGCCGTGGTCGTTTGAAAAGAGCAAGAGAATTCTTCTTGATTGGGTCATGAATTGGTTGAGTGCGCTCATCTAGAACTGTTTTAACGAAACTTTTATACTGCTGAATGCCCGTGTCTTCTAATGAATGCAGTGCCAGTACCACTGATTCATCTACACAGTTACGGCTGTCAAGTGTAACTAGCTCAGGGAAGTCATCAAGGAAGGGATTACCCTCGAGAATTCGAGAAAGAAGTTGGGTATCTTGAAGCTCCATGATCATGGATCGAATGTTGGTAGCTATCAGCATCAAACGTTGATACCAAATGGAGGTCACCTTCCTCCTGTCCTTTGTCACAGAACAAGCAGTTTGAAATGTCTCTTCTCTGTTGCTTACCAGGCCTTCTTTCACTCTCTGTGACAAGGGAGATGCACTTTTTTTCGCTCTTTCTAGCTTGCTGTTGCTAAATTTCTTCTGACAAGACTTATGCCAACATGCAGAGTGGGCTTCAAAATCAGCAGCTGTTACTTCACTGCCAAAGCAAATACTGGCTGGAAGTGTGTCCAGGTCTCGGAAATGTTGAATGTTTGTCAAAAATGATATGTAGGCATCTGCCTTACCACTTTGGTTGTGACTCTCCAATGAACGCTTTACAGGCTCAGTTGTCTCCTTCTGGCAAATGATGCAGAGATTCCAATTCAGCTCCATATCAAGTGAAATTGAATGCTATTAATAAATTAATGTTGGTATGTGACTAGTTAGCTGAGCAAAAGCTTAATCTTACCTTTGAGGTAATCTTGGTCAAAGCAGTGGGTAGATGGGTCCAAACTCTGACCACATGGTCACTTAGTAACTTCTTTATAGCAGTGCTCACTAAAGTGTGCACTAAAAAGACTCCCCTTCACATAGTTGCTGGTGTAAAAATTTGACCTATATTTAGAAAACATTTGTGCCCAATATACAGCTGAAAAGAAAAATTTAGTGCTTCTATGATATATTTTTTCATTTTAAGTGGCGGCCATTTTGATTTTTTGCGCCTAAACAATTATACATAGTTTGTCTACCCTTTTAATATTGATCTGTATGCCCTTGGTGAATTACATGCAAAATTTGGTGCTATTGAAACTCATATAACTGAAGAAACGCTATTAACCATTAAAAACGGCAGCCATTTTGTTTATTTCGTGGCTACGCTAAAATAATTCACGTGGCCCCCCTTCTAATATTAATCAGTACACCTTTGGTGAGCCACATGCAAAATTTGGTGCTTTTATCCGCCCGGTAACGGTAATCTTAATTATCGTCACTAAGCCACCTGACTATGAGGAATACAGCCATGAGATAACACTATGTGATAACATGAGATATCACTTACCTAAAGATAACATTATGAAGATATCTAGCTTGGAATAAGTAGTACTTATTACATGAGTCAGAGTGTGATATGGCGAAATATTTCACTGAGCAAGCTAATTTATTTTCACCAAGCCAGAGGCAGAGTGAAAATAACCCTGAGAGTGAAATATCTAGCCATATCACTCTGGCTAGTGTAATAAGTGGTTTATTCCACAACTAGATATCTTCACTGCAGTAGTTAGTACTAGGACCAGTAAGGCAGGTGTAAAGTTGGGTGTAGTAGAGGGGCTACCCACTCTTCCCCCCCCCCCCAGCTGATACTTTAACAGCTGCTATAACTCAGTTGAGTATGCTACAACACCAGAGGAAGGGAGAGCTGTAAAAACCAGGAAAAGTGGTGAGCTTGGTGGTTGCTATGCCAACTAGGGTATGAGCTTGCCCTGTACACTCTGAAATGACAACCCTGAAATATCACAACCTTCAAATATCTTGAGTTATTTCAGGGTTATGTACATAAAGATATCATTGTGTAGTCCACCCCTAACAGTTTCTCCTCCTTCCCTCATCACAATCAAATATACCCCATTTTCAAATTGTGTTAATACCTCCCAGATAGTGTCTCCCTCACTTACCAACTAGCTATATGATGTCCTTTTACCTAATTGAGAGGGAGTGAGTGTGAGTGAGACACTCTCAGGGGTAACACTATTGAAAATCTGGGATATTTCTTTGATGTGTGGACATAGGTATGTCATTTTGTACTTTGACCCTCCGTTTTTGTGTTTGCTTCGTGGTGTACCCCTTCCCTTACCTCCACTAAACAGAATCTTTCGGTTTAGCGATCCCGTATCATTCAAAGAAATTAATTGTTTACCCCTTCGTATTAGGTTGTTTCTGAATGACACATGCCGCACTTAGGTCTTACCGTTAGACTCAACACTGTGCAGTAATTCTTTAGAACTTCTTGTTTTCTCAAGTCAAAAAATGTCATGGCGAATGGCTACTATGGTATTGAACCCTTTACCAGACGTAATTTTAAAAAACTCGGCCTTTTTTAGTAGCTGCGAATGTTCGTTGTAAAAAAGTTACTGGTAATTCAGGTAGCCAGAGACTACAGAAAATACCAGTACTCAGGGAATTCAGGTAAGAAAGTAGTTCTGTAATTGTTAGCTAAAGTATATAATGGTCACAAAGGCTACGTACTATTAGAAATGGTCTGATAGATTCTTTTGAAGTGTTTCGTTTGTGCACAGGCGGCTCGCTCGCCCTTCGCGCGTGCTCAAGCTATTCTTTTGCGCGCGCGAAGGAGTATTTTACGCGACTGGGTAGCGCAAGCAGTGCGAGAAAAAAAGAGAGTTAATTGTTTCTCCCTAGAGCAGACACTGGCTCCCAGATTGTCTCCAAGCCTTGACAGGTAAATAATACCTCACTAATGACTCCATTACTTTAATTTTTTACTCTTGTGCAAAACTTCTTCCTGATATATCACTCATTTTTTTTTTTTACAGTATTGTGATGACCAGTGATAATTTTTATGAATGTATAATAATGATACTTATTTTATATAAAAAATATTTTGAAATAGCCAGCTAAATATAGCTAGATGAATATTTTGTGATCTAGCTAGCTAAGTAAGGATGAATAAACAAATGAAGTGAATAGCTAAGTTCAGAAAACTGTACACAAACTGAAACTGTAGAGTTTTCCAGCAGCAAAAATGGTTCACTAATCTATTACAGGTACATACACACACTGAATATGCATCTAGCTAGCTTGATGAAGGGCTTCCCTTACCTGACCATGCCGAGAAAAACACTATTAACAAGACTACAATAATCTCCTCACACTCGTTTCAGTAGGGCTTATCATCGAGAAGGAGAGGCGGCCAGAAAACTGGTTTGCTAACAGGTAGGCGCCCCAAAGTTAAGAGAGCACCTGGAACTCACTTTCCCGCGGAATCAATTGAATCTGTTGTGGGTGTGGTTTGAATGCAATCAAGTCTCTGCCAAAAGATCGCGTGGACTAATTTTTAGTCCTGGAGTCTATTTTGTGTTTCTTCTCAGAAACTACGAGTAGAAAAGACTCCAAATTTCGTACACAGGCTGACTATGACCTTAGCTACAAAATGTTCGTTGCGATTTTTTTTGAAAGAAAAAAATTCGGGCGCGCTGCCGCGAGGATCAAATGAGCACAGTCAACTAGACAAAACAAAGCAGAATTGAGAAAAAGTACAACGAAGGTTTTGAAGACAATCAACAAATGTAGCAGTATACGAAGAATGGGCTCGTCAGCGACAGCACACGCGGAGGAGTTGTGGATTATATACTTGAGGCTGAGGAGCTCGTAACTTGAACGAAACAAGCTCCCAAGGCCCGTTCTTTTTATTTAGTTAGTCCATTAGCAGTACTCTTTAGGATCCACCCTTAGTTGGAGCTCTACAAACACCAAGAAAAAAGTTAGTAATCCCTAGCAACCAAAATCCAATTATTGTGAATATTTGCGTGGGAGTTGTCCCTGCCAATTTATATTTTTTTAAAGCAACTTATTAAAAAGGACACATCTTCTAAAAAAATGTCTTCCTTGCCTGTGATAAATTATCAAGAAACTGACCGTGAAAAGTTGCGCCAGGAAGTTGTCCGGTCCATGGAAACTTTAGGCTTCATTTTTCTTGAAAACGTTCCAGGATTCGACGAGGATGAATTGCGATGGTGCGTTGACTTCTTCTTCAGCTTGCCTTTGAAGAAGAGAATGGAAGTGGCTAAAAAGAAGTATAAACCTGAGAGTACAAATGTAAGTTAGAAGATGTGTCCTTTTTAATAAGTTGCTTTAAAAAAATATAAATTGGCAGGGGTCATGGAAGGGGGGGTAGTAGTCTCTGGAGGAGCCAGACCCACCTAGCACGTAAAGCGAGCTGAGGGTCTGGGGACATGGCCATACCATAATGTGGAAGTGGTGAAATGCCCGAACTCATTTATACATGAATTTCTACCGCAAATTTGCCACGATTGCTAAACCTAGCCTTGAAATGATGGCTGGACATACAGGAATTTCTATTTGTGGTTGAGGAGAGCTATTACCGATAATTTGCTATCAGTAATTGACTGCTATATGTGCGGAAGAACAAATTTGGTATGGCCATGTCCCCAGACCCATTCCCAGCGTAGCAGTTTGGTAAAGGGTCTGGCTATGCCAGACTAGGGGGAGGAGTCATGGGGCACTAACCCCCCATGATTTATGGCTTGGGAATTGCATTAGTAAACTTGTATTTAGCTTAGTGAACTTGTGCTATATGGTGCCCCCCTAATTTAAACAGCTTCCATCACTCCTTGATTCCCGTGGTCTTTTGAAAACCATCACTTAGTTGCTGTGAACTAGTTTGTGTAACCACAAGTGGTTTCTCTTAGCATAACTGGTTGGTATGCAAATGCACCAAGGTAGTTGTGAGTAAAAGGCTGATAGGCTGATAGTAACTTGTTATGATTGAATATTGTGAAAAAGATGTCCTCCTTATTTGAAACTAAAACTACACCCACCATAGTACAATGTTTTCACAGAACTGACTCTTTACCCAATCCTGCTGAGCTAATAGTATGTAGCTAACGTAATAACTAGCATTATGATGTAGCTGCACCCTAATAAAAGATCATCTGAAGTGTGTGTGTGAAATTATCGTTATGGTAAGTTGTACTTTGTGTGCATGAAAGTTGTTGGCTTTTATCTCGTTCCAATCGGACATAACACATAACGTGTACTTATGATGTGCCGTGTTAGTCCATAGTTTCCATCAGAGTCTCATTTGTGCCTGTGTGTAACTGACTTTTTGGTGTCCTGGTGTGTGTGTGCGTGCATGCCTGTGTGTGTGTGTATGTGGTTGTGTGTGTATAGAGTGTTTGCTGTCAATGTTTAGAGAGTGAATCAGTAGTGCTACAATGTTGATAGTGAAGTGACCAAGAGGAAGTTATTTATAGCCAATAATGTACACATCTACACATAGCAGTCAGTTGCCACAGTAATAGTTGAAAGTACATGGTTTTTATTCAACTGTTCCCTCTCTTTCCTTTTTTTTTTTTTTTCTTGTTTTTCTTTCTAATTGAGCAAAAGTTCACAAGTTGACTGCATCAGTGAGTTTTGAGAATGGTAGTCAGTATGCCATACTCTGTCTAACTGCTAGATAAAGGTGAGGCCCGGAGACTTGTTGCAGGCAATTAAGGTGTGACGGTAAAGGTTGTAAAACAATCCCATTCCTCCTTTTTGTGAGTCTGAAGCCTGACTAATGGGGTCTTTATTGATGGAACCTTGCAGTTGATCATGTTCCATTGCTTCATGGTTGAGTGGAAGAAGTTCTTACTTTGTCAGAGTTGTTTGAAAGTTTCTATATACATGTATATATATATATATATTCCACCCTAAATATCTTCACAATAATGATAACTTTAGGTACATGACACTTGAAATAATCCATGATATTTCAAGGTTATTTCATGCTGCTATACAGGGCAAGCTCAGTACAGTAGTAGTTATAGCAGCTGGCTGTAACTCCCGCTCTTTTCCTGGTTTTTACAGTTACCTTCCCCTTTTCCTGGTTTTTACAGCTACCTTCCTTTGCTGGTAGGTAGTATATGGTACCCAACTGGGTAAGAGCAGCTGCTAAAATATCAGGCTGGGGTAGTGGGTAACACCCCCAATGAGTTGCCATTATTTTCACTCTGCCTCTGGCAGTGAAAATAAATTAGTCTGCTCGTGAAGTATTTCTACCACATTCTGACTCATGTAATAGTAAGGGGAGGGGGGGGAAGGTGGGGGTAGCCAGACTATAGCGGAGAGGTGGGAAATGTTTCAAGCTGCCTGTGTTAACTCTTGAATCTGAGCCATGTTTATGTCATCATTTTTGTTGTTGTTTATGCTTTTCACTCAGCTTGTGGCAGGCACTCAGCTTGTGGCAGGGTCATTAGAATCCTAACAAGATTAAGAAGCTGTAGTTCATAATTGAATATGGAACCCTCAGCGCTATTAAACACTACCTAGCTATTACAATATAATCTCCTTCCAAAAGAACAAGCAATCTATTAGCTGTTTTTAATGAGGTATCAAAATAGCTCGACCAATGAAAATGGTACATTGAAACGCTGTCTTCATAAGAGAAGAAGCTAAACTAGCCAAAAACACTCACCTGTATACATTTTCAACGCGAAACTTCACTTCTTAACTCCGTTAACTTCCCCGGAGTAACGCTTAGGAGCCTGAGCATAAAGCTAAGTACACCGCTGGCTGCAGAAGTTGTTTCAAGTGATTATGACGTGACGCTAGGGGGCGTTGCCCATAAAAGCTGGTACGTACGCGGAGTTGAAAGCTTCTCTTTTTCTCAACAAATAGCCCGAAATTAAAAAAAGTAGCACAATAAATGTCTTAAATCTTCATCCTGAGTAAGTTCATACCTAAATCAATTGTTAATTGTCAGTAATCTCCAAAATCAGAGCGTGACAGTCAGACAGACACAGACAAACAGACAGGACGACTACTATAACCCTCTCGCACATGCGCGCTGAGGGTTAATAAATTCTTTTCTTACATGGTTTCAGCTAGAGATAAGAGCAGGGGTTCATTCTTTTTACAAAGACCATAGCTAGAGCAGCAATAAACTTCTGATTTAATCATTCAATCACCTTCATCATTCACATTTTTAATTTTTCTTTTTGCTTACAGAAGTTTTAAAATATTTCAAGGGGGCGAGCCCCCCACCTGGTCCCCCCTGAATGAACTCCTCCTGAAAAGGACAAGAGAAATGGGAAGGAGATGTAGGTTTTTTTCTTTTTCTTCAACTTCTAGCTCATTACAGAATGAGATTGATTCGAGAAGTTTTGACTGTTTTGTAGAATTATGTAAACTGAGCTTCATTCGTTGTATGAGCTGCAACAGTCTCTACACAACAGAATGTGTCTGTATTTTACTCTCATTGCCCCTCCAAAAATCTAAGAAGGTTGTGTTTTCCCCTCTAGAATAGTTTTCTGTATGAACCCCCTGATAAAATTAATGATATTCATGACCAATTGAGAGAGAGTTTTCTGCTGTTATAAATGTGATTCTAGATTTTGCCATTTAATAGAGATGTTCTTTGTCATAATAAGATGTACTGATTGCCTGTTCTGCCGCCATGTTTTATGCCCTTCCTGCAAATGTCCTCCCTCTTGCCTCGTGCTCAGATGTACAGAGGATACTTTGGCACCGACAAAGTTGGCAGCAGCTATAAGGAGGCCTTCGAAGTCGGCAAGGACTACCCGGTGGACGACCCGGACTACTTAGCAGCATTTCCTATCTCCGAGCACACCCCTTACCCGTTCCCTGACGAGGGAGAAGACCCCACCCCTTACAACAAGTACCGGTTGATAATGCTGCGGTACTACGACATTCTGCAGGGCGTGTCGACCAATCTGCTGCAGCTGATCGCCGCGGGTCTCGGACTTGACGAACATTATTTCGACAGTCTTTTCACAAAGTCTGTTTCCACGTTTCGTATAATTAACTATCCCAAACACGACTTTGACATTCCCAAGGACGCCTACGGCAGTGACGGGAAACTCCAGAGCACCGCTCCGCATAGAGACACCAGTGTGCTTACGCTACTCTCTACCTTTGACTATGAAGGCTTGCAGGTTTGTGTGTGCGTATGTGTACTGCCAATGTATGTAAATGTGTTTGTGTTAGTATTCATGTTAGTGAGTGTGTGGGTGTGTCGGTTGTCATACTATAAACTTAGTTGGTGTTTTATAATGCTTTTATGATGCGTACTTAATATGACCATAACTACATGTTCACCATTGTATCCTTCAGTGCACATGTGCGAGAGGTAGTAGTAGTCGCCTGACTGTTTGTCTGTCTGTCTGTTTGTCTGTCTGTCTCTCTGTCTGTCTGTCTGTCATGCTCTGATTTATGAGATTACTGACAATTTACCGTTAGGTGTGAAACTTTGCTCAGAACAACAATTTAAGACCTTTTATTGTGCCTTTTTTTTCGAATTTCAGGCTGATTGTTGAGAAGGCTTGAAGCTGTCAGCTCAGCCTAGGTACTAGCTTTTGTGGGTAACGCCCCCTATCATCACATTGTGATCACGTGAGCAGGCAATTTCTTGCTTCCCACGGTATTTTTGCTTTATGCTAGGAAATTTATGGAAGTGGAGCTTCGCATTGGAAGTATATACCAGTGAGTGTCTCTGACCTGTTTAGCTTCTTCTCTTGTGAAGGCAGCGTTTATATGTACCATTTTAATTGCTCGAGCTATCTTGATCGATGATGCCTGATTAGAATATCCAAAAAATTATTCTTTTGGTCTAAGATGATTGATTTTGTAATAGCTAGCTAGTGTATAGTATCGTTGAGGGTTCACACCTTTGGTTCTTCTCCACAGCAGTTGAGGGAAGAGTTGAAAGTGTATATGTGTGTGTGTGTGTGTGAGTATATAGTAATATGCTTGTCAGTCAGTAAGGATGACAGTGCATATTCATGAATAATTCATTAGCTGGGCCGGGTTGGTAAAGTGTCGACAGTAACAGTTGGGATGGTGTCAGTTGGTAACGTGTCGTCGACAACACCAATGGTAGGGGTGTGTGTATTCATGAATAGAAAATATGAGAGCAAAATGGACCTCTATGCAACAGTGTTGTTCTTACTTGAAAATCTATTGTCCAGTAGTCTAACCACGGAGACAAGTCTTGTGTTGGTATGTCCAGTGAACAAGTGTGTGTGAGTAGTGGCGTGTTACAGCTACAGCTTAGCTGAAGAATACCTCAAAGTAAACATTTAACTAACAAATCAATATTTTTAGAAAGCTTTTCCTGCTACTACAGCAGTAAGCATGTCTTATAATAGGGTTAGCAGGGTTTCATTTAGGGGGGGGCGAAAGGGGGCATTTGCCCCCCCTTGGGTTCTAAATGCCCCCCCTTGGATAATTCCTTTGAAATGTGTGTCTATTATTTTTATTATTATTTTCTCTGTGTGTGTGTGTGTGTATTTTTAAGTCAAACATATGTTATGGTGAGTGGTTACCATGGCATAAGTAAATCCCTTTACCGTATATACGTAGCATTTTAATTTTAAAACTCGACCGTTATTTTTTTCAGTAGCTAGGGCATTAGAGCAGTTTAAATGTAATCATCAATACGGTAGTTTTTAAGAACAATTAGGGAGGCTCACTCGCCATTGTGTACTCAAGCACACCATTATTCATTATTATTGGCAAACGAGCGAGACACTATCAGGGGTAACTTAATTGCAAAATCTGGGATATTTGTTGAGTATATATATGTGGCGCTTGACGTACATAATGTCATTTTGGAACTACGTTTGGCCCTTGCATATTTTTGTGTTAGCTCGGTATTCGACCCCGTTCCAAACTTCACTAGACAGAATCCTCCCGTTTCGCGTTACCCGTTTCATCCCTTCAGAAATTGCAATTGTTTAGTTCCGCTTTGAATTATTTTGCGGTGCAATTAAAATCTAAAAAACTAGCCGGAGTTCCATTTTTATTTGAGTTAGTGGTGGCGGTAAGTTAAGTGCGCTATTTGTCATAGTTATAAGCCCTAAGCAACAGTATTTAGTTGAAAGTTTACTAGACTAACCATGAAGGAAAGTCTTGTGTAGGTATGGCCACTTTGTGAAGTATTGTGCGTTTTCAGCTATTACTTATAAGAAGAAAACCCTTGTATTTTTGTTGCTTTTTTTGGTAATACTGCACCTTTTTTAATCTCAAAGTATAAGCTGCCACCAAGTTGTTTAGGTAAGAGCTAACTCCAAGTGGTCTTAAGCTTGTTCTAACTGTGATACAAGCTTGTGGTCCGGTCAGTCACTCAGGAAAGTTCTCTAATGCTGTAAGACCTATGGCATTTCTTTAATATGCGTAATTAGCTTTTTTAGAGCTTGTAAGTGCCGCTTGTTGGTTGTCACCACTGGTAGTCAGAATGGAGTGAAGCTACCACTACTTCTGAGGTAAGTACATAATTCCATATTTGTTAACTAAAGTTACTAAAATAACTCTGGACTTTTCTTTTGTAGCTGAGAGCTTGTTCAAGAGTTACTCGTAATAGAAGTAGTCAGAATGACTTAAACTTGATACTACAGGGTTATCACTACTCAGGAAATTAAGGTAAGAGAGTAGTTCTGTATTTATTTGCTATAATTAATGGTCAACAGCAATACTATGTATATATATTTTTTTTTATATACTTACAATTATTATTTGTTTTTGCTGACTAGACAAACGATCAAGCAATTACAATGATAATAGATAGCTAATTAAATAAATAAATAATAAAATCAATAATAATAACAACAACAATAATAAAGTAGTCAAACAAAACAAGTAGCTTAATAAATAAATAAATAATAATAAGGATTAGGTGGTGATTGTTCCCACTGAGAGAGAGCTGGAAAAAATAGTCCTTAGCCCCTTGTTGTATATATATATATATATAGAATCCATTTTTGTCACCATGAAATAAAAGCATCTTCAGGTAAAATACATCATTACACTATTGTAGTTTTATGCTACCTAACAAGGCAGGCTCGCTCGCCATCTGTGCTCAAGCACACCACTAGTTATTATTATTATTATTTATTGTTGTTGTTGTTGTTGTTATTGTGATACTTGCACTGGTTAGTCAAAATCTTCACTTTACTATTGCATGAATCTTACGAGATCTCCCACTGCTAGTGAAATTTGGTAAAGGGTCATTGAACATCTGTACTCTGGTTAGTTTAAGGTTAGGGTACAGTGATAGCTTATGAATATTAATGAGATTTTTGAATATGTTATTTCTAAAATTCTAAAAACACAAGATATATTATTGAACAAGTCAATTGTGCTGTTTTCATAACTTCAAATACTAGCTAATGTCCTACAAATGAGTACTTCAAAATGTTCATAGGAGCAGAATGAGCGATTGGAACTATTTCTATAATCTGCGTCAGTTGTTCCACTCATTACAAACTCGCCAAACAATACCGCTTACCTGAAAGGTATTCTCCTAGAGCAGGTTCAGATATAAAGATAATTCTTCTCCGAGTCTTTAGCTACTCAATAACTTCACCGTAGACTCTCCAATACACGGTTAGCCTAGGACACAACGAGATCTCAGAGGTGGCCAAGAAGAGCTCGATCAGCTTTTTTAAGAATTTTTTTTACAGGTACCTCCCATTACATACCTTAAATTAGAACACACTAAACTTACGGCAGAAACTGGAATCAGAGAGCAAAAAACTGATGCAGAAAGCTAGTTATCTGAAGTTTGGCTCCTGATATACCGCAAGCGCAGGTAATGCCTACGCATTACTGGTTAAAATTCCCATTCGTGCAGGAATCCCTACAAGTTGAGCGGGTAGTGCCCACGCATTTCAGGCAAAATTAGGAAGTCATGGCCAGTTGGGTTGCTGCTTGCTGCTTGATTCTCTGAGGAATGGGTTCCCACAGAAACAAGAAGAATCACAGGAATAACCACAGACATGTCTTCAGGAAGAGAAAATCCCCCCTTTCTAAGAAACAGCAAGGTTCGAGCAATTCTGTATTTCAAGCAGGTGAAACAAATGTGATGCTGAGTGATACAAATGCACTTGGTACTATTGATAGGTCTAGAATTATGAATTTGAACAAATTAAAAGAATATACAGATGAGTTGACTCTGCATGCATCTCGTTGTAAGGGGTCCATTATTTTGAAGGGAGAGACTAGATTTGGGTTAGCCTCTATTTTGCATGGCAGTGCTCTAAATGTTCCCATAAGATAGCACTTGAAACTTCTCCCAAGGTGAAAGGCCCCAGCAAGTACAGCAGATGGGAGTGTAACTTGGCTGCAGTTTGGGGTCAGATGACAACTGGAGTGGACACAGTCACCTTGAAGAATCCATGGGAGTTTTTGGAATCCCGGTTATGACTAAAGCCGCTTTCATCTCAACTGAACGAGCAATTGGAGAATGGTGGAAGGAGAAATTAATGGAGTCCATGCTTGAAGCGGGTAGGGAAGAGAAGAGGCTAGCAGCAGAGAGTGGATCATTTCATGAAGTTCCTGCCATTGCTGTAATTGTACTGGAGCAAGCGCTATAAGCATGCGAACTAGGGATCTTAAAAGCGGTAAACTTCTTCACCTGGGAGTACGTAACCTGCTCAGCTTGTTCACTGACTCACTGCTACAAAAACTGGTCTGTCGTCTTCCTGACATAATTTTGCGCGTATGGAGTGCGATATACCACTATGATAGACGGTGACAGTTCGGTATTCCGGAATAAAAACTTGAATAATTTTATGCTACCGAGGTGCTTTAGCTAGCCTGCATTGGCCAGAGAAAATCAGCTCGCTGTGCAATCACTAACAGGAAGGTAGAAGAAAGATTTGTTGAATGGTCCTCAGCTTTGGACATGAATTGGAAATTTTGTGGACAGCATTTGTAACAGTTCCAGAAAAAAATCCGATTGATGGAAGTGTTAGTTGGTGTGACTGTTGGTAAGTGGAAAATAAACCACCTTAAATTAAAGTGGTATAACGTGCTAATTTAAACATTCTCAGATAATCATTAACTGTTTTTTCCTCTACAGAACAATTGATCATCGTAACAGCTAGAGGTAGCAGAGGAACTTGAAGTTTTGGAAGGAGAAAATGCTCAAATGTGGACCAGATGTTTATTCAGGTCCAGAGGTCACTAAAACAGTTTGGTTTTACTACCTGCACATGGGGATCGTGGAAGAGATGAAATCAAGGTATTTTTGTATCCATCTGTTGGGAAGTATGGTACAGACACGTTGGAAACACCCAAAATGTGGAACACAACAATTCTTCCCCACGTATTTTGAAAACTTCAAAACGTCGAGTTGAATTGTGCTGTGAACACAACTCCAATTAAGAAATTTCAAAACAAATGGTGCAGTGCTGGGTAGGAAAAACATATAGTGACAATGGCATTTTACCAGATAGTGTACCAGAACCAGATCAGGGCATAAAAATCTACAAAGTTACTAGTAAAAAAGCATCATTCAACAGCAAAAGGAAATGTCTCATGTCTAGCTCATTGCCTGAATAATCCATCTTCTTCTACAGCCGGTGTACTATGAAAATTTAGTGCCACCTTCTTTGCTGGAGAAAATGTTTATTGTACAATAAATATTGGTAATACAGCAACACAACACAAGTTTCACCACAATGTCCGCTGCACCTAATGACACACAACCACCAATGAAGTGATTTACAATTCATACATACCTACATAGCAATAGACAGATATATCAAATTAGTGTATTATTATTAAGATTTAACAAAAAACCTAAAAATATAAAATTAGCCTAAGGGGACGCAATAACACTTGTTAGAATGCCCAAGAGGACGCAATATGGGAAAATATTAGGGTAGTTTCATTTGTATTAATCTCTGTGGGAGTACTTGAGTTCAGTACATGATAAAATATATATACATGTATATATATATATATATATAATATTATAGAATCCATTTTTGTCACCATGAAATAAAAGCATCTTCAGGTAAAATACATCATTTTATTATAACACTATTGTAGAGTTTTATGCAACCTAACGAGGCAGGCTCGCTCGCCATTTGTGCTCAAGCACACCACTAGTTATTATTATCATTATTTATTGTTGTTGTTGTTGTTGTTGTCATACTTGCACTGGTTAGTCAAAATCTTCACTTTACTATTGCATGAATCTTACGAGATCTCCCACTGCTAGTGAAATTTGGTAAAGGGTCGTCGAACATCTGTAGTCTGGTAAAGTGGACCATCTGGCATTAGTTTGAAGGAAATGAGACAAGTTCAGGTTGAGGTTTGTTGTTGTTGTTTGTTTGTTTTTGTAGGTGGAGAGAGAAGATGGCACGTGGTTGGACGTGGTCCCTCGTAAGAACTCACTCATCGTCAACCTGGGAGACATCTTGTGCAGAATGACTGACAACAAGGTAAGGAGTGTTCCATGCACACGTGCTTGTACAGTGTGTGGTATTGATCTATATTATTGTTACCTCTTCCAATACTGAGTGTTGCTTCATGCTGGCTTTTAATGAACTATACTGATACTTAACGGTCTAACCCATTCACTGCTATAACCGTCATATGGCGGTTTGAAGTAACGTCCTTGGAAAAATTGTTATTTTATTCTCAGCTGCGTTGCCTCACCCGAACACTATAGCCTCAAGAAGTTAGATCAATAGTTAGTAAGTGGTGTTCGAATGCCTTGTGGCGGTTTTTTCTCAGGCTACAGCACAAACATCGAGGTAGCGTTCTAAGTCTGAGTTTTGGCTCAATTCAAAATGGCAACCGGGCGGTCCATTGTTGAGGTAGTAGACCGGGATTAACAGCAACCTCGGCTTTTAAAATGGTGAGTATAGTGAACCAGAAGGTTCAGAAGATATTTATGCCTACAGAAGCTATTCAACAACAAAGAGAGAGTTGCTCTGTGAAGGAATCCAGGTGCTTCACATGTGAAGTTGCTATAACTACTAGGGTACAATATAGACGTGAAAAAACAATCCCACAGGTCAAGTGTGATATGGCTAGATAAAAATGAATTAGCACTCAAGCTCTTGTGGCTCTTGAAAATAAATTAGCCTGCTCTAAAGCCTGAGAGTGAAATATCTTGCCATAAAAGTTGGTTGAAGGGGCTACCCACCCCCCAGCTGATATTTTAGCAGCTGCTCTAACCTGGGTAGGGTAGGCTACACCAAGGAAGGTAGCTGTAAAATCTTGGAAAACTATGGACCTGCAGTATTTATAGAGAGCTTGGGGGTTCCCATAACTACTAGGGTAATTAGCTTGCTCAGTACAGGTGGAGACAGTCATTTTAATTCCCCACCCTCAAGCAAAAATTCTGGATGAACCCAGGACTGCCTAATAATATAGCAATACAAATAGTGGAATGTTGACTGGTAATGAATGAAAACCACAACTAATCAATATTCACTTTGATTTTTAAATCAATTGAAAGTTGAATTGTCCAAGCTGTAAAGTTTTTATTATTATTATTATTATTATTATGGCATCATCAGAGAATTGAATTATAGATGTACCTATGTACAATACATAGTGACAGACCAGTAGTATTTATTGGTGGTAGAAATTATTGGTATAAATTGAATATGGAAGCTGTTAAATTGGTGCCTGTAATTTTTTCCTCCCCCCAGGTTAAGGCTACAATACACAGAGTTCTAGCCATAGGTAGGCCGCGACAGTCTGCCGTGTTCTTCTACGAGCCGTCTTTCTTTGCCTTCCTCCCCCAGCGGATGCCAGCTGTGGGGGAAGACTACAAGTTGGCTTCAGACTGGCCTGAGTCTGAGTGCGTGGAGTACGGTCCCTTCATGGTCCAGTATATCCAGAGGTTCGTGGAATGGTTAGGGTTCATAGACTCGTACAATTTTCAGCGCCCAAAATAAAGATCATCAGATACTGTTCATGGAGAAAAAAATATTTTTGATATTTTTGTAAAAAAAATGATTGCTTCTCATTTCAACTTTCATCAAAAGTCAAAACTTTGTTGTTGTTTTGTTTTATTTTCCCCTGCTAATGTTCCAAGCAAAACAATAGAGTTTGTCACTCCTTAATTATTATGAAATCATTAGGTTATACTTTTAATTACTAATTTATATATTTTTTAAATCAGCTTTTCAAAAATATAGAGTGCACTTCATCAGTAGTAAATGAATGGAACAAAATTTAAAAAGGACTTCTAGAGACTGACAAATATATAAGGAAATCCAAGTCGAGCAGAAATAATTAAAAAGAATTTCAGTCGGAGTTGAGCACACACCGACTGCCTGTCTTCAGCCGCAGTATTAAAAGGTTACTTTAGTTTACACTTTTAACTGTCATAACAATAATTAGAACAAAAAATATATAATCTCTAGTGTGTGTTTCCAGCTAGACTAAAGAGATGTCAAAAAGCTGCAGTCTCTGATTCTGCTCATCGCAGACGACGAGGTGCCCCTTGTGATTAAAACAAATATGCCTAGGAGTGTTGAACTTCCCACTCTCTGACCCCATGGTGCCGAAACAGCGCTCAAACTTTCCCCCGGGGTTGAAGATGGAGATTCGATGGTTCTCGGATTCTGACACGAAGATGTAGCCATATCTGTCTATAGCTACGCCATACGGGACTGACAGATGACCAGGGGCTGACCCGTGCTGGCCAACCTTGGTGAGGAGCTGGCCGTGTTGAGTGAGAATGTAGACTGTGTGGAGAGATCGGTCGGCTAGAACCACCCTCGTCTTGCTGGCAGCGATACCTGGAAGATAAAAACAATACACCAAGTAGCATTAACTAATGATATTATATCATCCACAATAATAAAATTATTAATGAGTGAAGCAAGATGCCGCTATCGGCAGTGATCAAATTCCAAGCCAACACACGGACACACGTAGGGTAGTAACTGCTCACAAAGACTTTCAGGCTATGTACACACCAAGCAGGCAGCCTCAGGGCAGACATAAACGCTCAGGACTTGTATTTACTCTGTATTCATGCGACACATAGTGGTGAACCGTGTTTATTGAAAGAGGACACTGTCGGTCAAAATTTGAGCTTCAAGAAAGTTAGCTCGAGATGAGAAATTTAATGGAAATTTGTTCAGTTATCTCTTCATCACTCTTTATTATAAACAAAGAAGAGTATAGAGAACGTGGATGCTGAGAATGACTTTCACACACACACACACATACACGTCAGTGCTTCAGAGCTGTAGGAAGATGCTTTGGTAAGGGGGCTCCAAGGACGTGTTTTCAACAGTGTTCATGTAACAAATCACCTACTTAGATTGTGCCGCAAAATTGTGAGGGGAGGGCTTTAGCCCCCCAGAGCCCAGCCTCCCCGTCCTTTCCAATGCCACAAATTAAAAGTAATTACATTACTCAATATAATTAGAGCTCATACTCAAATGCACCTGGTATTTTGACGACTACTTACCCGTTGGCTCCTTTAAGTCCATGAGGTTTCCAAACTTGCCCAGGTATTTGCCGGTCTCGTCGAACTGGTGCACGCAGGTTTTACCACAGTCAGTCACCAGCACATCTCCGTTATCCATCACTGCCATTCCTGCCGGCTCTGCCATGTACCACCCCGAGGTGAGCCCGCGAGTCTTGAATTTGGACAGAAATTTGCCTGTGGGGAAAAAAAAAAATTAACGAGAGGGAGATGGCAAGAAAGAAGAGACATCACAAGACTTGAACAAGTTACGTACATTTTTCACATGTGCAATGCAATGGGTGACAACCAAGTGACTCGCACAAGGCATGTAATGGTTTATTGAGTGAGCATTAATGGATTATTTGCTGTATTTTAGTGTTGAAACCGTACCACAAGTTCAATCACTGGCACCAGGGATAAAAAAATACAAAAAAATTAATAAAAATAAAACATACTGAACCAATACATCGGAAATATCATACAAGCTCTGAGTGACCCTTTCCAGCTTTTACTAATGTCTACTAAATATCACCTTACCCATATAGTGCTAACAGAAGGTGTTTGTGCATTTAGTGTGTACAAATAGCTGTTCAATTTATGTATGTCTAACAAAAAAAAAACCAAAAAAAAAAAACCCATCAACTATGAGTAATGAGTAATTTTAATACATTACCTGAGGCAGAGAACTTCTGCACACGCCCAGTTCCTTTTCCATCAGCCACCAGTATACTCCCATCAACTGTCCCCGTTATGGCTGACGGCTCACAGAACTGCCCGTCCCCTTTTCCTTCCGTGCCGACCGTTTCCAAGCACTTCCCTGTTGCCGTGACGATGCGAAACAAGTGGTGCTGGCAGTCGGTGACGAGCAGAATTCCCTGAGAAAGGCAAAACACTCCGTGTGGGTAGGCTGTAATGTGATTGTAAGGACCAATCAAGTTCTTGCCGCTAATATTGGACAATGGTTGTACGATATCACACAACGCCTGTCCATCAACATTGGGTCCGGCTTCCTTGACCGTCTTCTCAACTGTGCTGATGGTGGAACTTCGATGAGGCAAGATTCTGCAAATTTGAGAAGACACCTTGTCCGGGGATGAAAAAGTGTTGAATGGTCGAGGGGCGTCACTGGAGTCTGTCGATAAACCGGCGACACTCCTGATACGAGGGACCGGAGAAGAGGATAACTCACTCTCGCTCAGAACACTGGAACGCGATCGGGTTTGGATCGGAGAGGAAGACGTATAGTGAATGGAACGGCAGGAGCCCTCCACCTGCGGGTCTGGAAGGAACGGTGATAAAGAACTGAGTTCCTTTTGTGCAAATTTGAAATCCCCAACTTGTTCCTCCACCTGAATCTGGCCAGCTTTTACCTGCTCGTAAATCTGAGACTCGACTTGCAGCAAACCCGGGTCCTTGGATCTCCTCTCGACGGCATCTTCCACGACTTGCCGGCAACGCTCCACCTCCTCCAGAGCCTTGTTCAACCTGCCGACATGCCTCTGCGTAGACTTCTCTTTCCTGGATACTCTATTCGTCAGCTCCGATACAACCTCTTGTTCTTTACTCTTCAGAATATCCCGCATGCTGGCAAAGTAAGACTGGACCTGCAAGACTTCTGTCTCTAGGGCGGCTTCAAGCTTCTTTGAGTTCTTCTTTATCCTACTCACCGTTACCTTACCCTCAGCTGAGACACGTTCCAAATCCGGAATCAAGTTCTTGAGTTCAGTCACATGACACTCCAGTATTTCACTCACGTACCGTACTTCTCCGTGAATACGGTGCTCGTCGATCATGCACTGGCCGCAAATGACGGCCTTGCACGGGCCACAGTAGTATTCGAGGATTTTGTCACGGTGGGTTGGACACATGAGATCGCTCCTGCCGCTGTTCATCATCTTGCGCCGAGAGCCCTTTCTGATAATCTTCTGACGTTCTTCTATGGTGAGGATCTCCACGAAGCGCTTGAGCTTGAAGTTAACAGGCAGATCTGCAGAAAGATAGAGAAAGAGAGCCAGTAAGAGCAGAACTATCATTCAGTAATACACTCAGAATAGGATCCAGGGAGTGGGAGGGGGAGCCGAGGGGGCCAGGGCCCCCCCCCCCCTCCCAACCAAGTTTTTGAAAAAATTATAAGGACAATGTACCAATACAGGTAATAAAATTTATAGGTCAACTGCATGCTTAACTTATGTTCTTCATTAACATTGAAATCATATACAATCAGTCACTAATAGTTTTAAAATTTCGTGAGTTTTGACCTAAATATATTTGGGCCCCTCCTGGTTGCTAGTGCTGGATCCTCCCCGGACACTGGTACTATATTATGACATCTACAATCATTATTACTAATGCTATGAAATCGTAATCAATACCACCAGAAAAAAAAAAAGTTTAATTTCTCTTCATATTGGAATCATTGTAGCATTTTATAGGGGACACACACACACACACACACACACACACACACACACACACACACACACACACACACACGTATTGACACTCTTTGTAGATCAAAACGGGAAAGAAAAAATAAAAGTGCATTATAGAGGTGGAAATACAGCAGTTTTTGAGGACAACAGAAATTATAATGATAAGCCACGCCTACACACTGCCGTTCAGAGATGTCCCATGCATCATCTGTTCAACAAACTAGACCTACTATTTCTAATCGAATAATAAATAAAAGGGGGGGGGGGGGGGGGGGAGGGAGATGCAAGTACTTATCACTTCACAACTTCTTTCTCAGCCTTCTTTTACTCGTTAGATGTATCCTCGCACTTTCAAGGCTTTTTAAAAACAATACAAATTAAAAATATTAGGTCGCCACCGAGAATCGAACCCCGGACTGCTAGCTTAGAGCGCTTGTGTGTTAATCAAGCAGTCCTGGGTTTGATTCCCGGTGGTGACAAAATATTTTTAATTCTGCATTGTTTAAAAAAAGCCTGTGAATGAGAGAGAGAATACATCTAACTGGTTGACTTGTTATGTGATAGATATTTTCATAGACAGACACTCAGTGTCACAGAACTAGTTGTTGTGTTTTTTTACTTGTGCAGAGTTACCAATTTACGAGTACTCCAAATAGTGTTGCTCTCCTCGTATTCCCACTGGTACAGACCTAGTAAAACTATGAAGTATGGGAACTGCAATATTGAAACACCAAACACACTCTCAACAGGGTTCTATACAGAGGGGGCTGGCCTTGGGATCTCTTCCTCCCCTTCCCCCCACATCTAGAATTTTTTAAAGTACATTAGCTGAAGTTGAAAACAGCCTCAGCAATACCATTTCTTCAGGTTGTTCCAACAGTAAGTTAGTATTGTTTCCTTATACCATTGTTTCGGTTTTTAGCAATGATTGTGTCAAGAATTGTTAGTTTGGACTAAGTATTTACATAGCTAGCTACTCCATTGCTAGACCACAGTCTAAGTGGTTTGTGGTAATTCAAACATTTGAATAAAGTTACTATTAAGCTATACAATATGTGTAGTAATCTCACAGCAATTATTAGTTATAGTTCTTGTATTGTTGTAAACTTTAGGCACTGATTCTGAAAGTGATTGTGATTATTTGTTGGGATTTGGCCTCCCTCTGCCTCAGTTGAGTTGAGTGGGGGGGAGGGGGGGGGGGGGGGGGGGGGGGGGGGGGGGGGGGGGGGGGGGGGGGGGGGGGGGGGGGGTGATGTCAGCTGCCCAATTCCAAGGTAGTGCTGCCACCAGAGTTCTGTCTCACCACCAGCTTTAGCTAGTTTCCCCAAACCCTTCACCAAAGTTTCAGGTTTCAAAGGTGACATGAAAGGTCAGAACTAAGAACTCACAGGTAATATTGACACACATTATATATACAACACTGCACATGTATGATACAAAACAAGAAAAGTGCATGCTTGTATGTAGTTTGTTCAGCCACTCCCTCTGAGGACCACTGCATGATGCTTTAGACTAGCCCCCCCCCCCCTCTAGGCCATCTGCTTGGATGACATCCTTCCTTTCTCTAACTGCCCCACATTATTGTTATGATAAATTACCAAAAAAAAAGAATAGAAATATTTTGTAAGTTTCGCTAATTGTGGTTTTGTTGCTAGGCAACCTAATTAGTGTGGTCAGATGTGACAATCATAAAAAGATGTGGTTGCTACGGACTTTAACCAGTAACTGATTTTTTATTAATTTTTATACCTAACCATTAAATTCCTGGGGGGAAAAATTGACAGGGAAAGGGTTAAAATGGGTGTGGTTAAGTACATGCAGTGTCTCCCACTTTTGGCTAAAAAGTCTAGTATGAAATCCTGCTTAATATGTGACCGTCTATAGGAAAACCGGGCACAACGCGGCATGCGTAAACATCGAGAAAAGATCGATCGATTTCTTTAAAATGTATTGTTTCAAGCCAACGGAAGGGAACGGTTAGGTCTATTATAGTGGGAACGACTTAAGCTACGACGATAAAACTTGGAGAGCTCAATATCTGGACGCCGACAACTCTGTAAGTGCAAAAAAAAAATTTTCGAAGGGTGCCGCGTTGTGCCCGGTTTTCCTGTAGACGGTCACATATACAGGAAGATTTATTGTTCAAATTTTTAGGGGGAACTGCCATCACAAAACTACTTAAAACTTCAATACTAAAACTTCAATAGTAAATTGCCCATTCAAAAATGTATGGAGAAAATCGCTGTTCAGTTGAAATAGCACGGAAACTACAAGAAATAGCACGGAAACTACATGAAATAGCACAGTAGCCAAGTGGAATAGTACAGATAAGTGTGCATGCGTACAGCCTTCGCTTTGAAAATGTACGTTTCGAGTAGTTTCTAGTTGGAGACTATGCCATTTATTAGCATAGAAGTTCTACCCGTGTTAGACAGATTTTTTCCCCCGACAGATTAGGAGGAGCCGTAGGTTGAAAATGAAATTCCAGAGGCATGAAATACAGAGATAGTGAGTGAACAATACAGTGTAGCTACAGTGCAAATGATTTTATAAAAAAAAAGTTTAAAAAAAAAATTAAAAAAAGCTGGCCTACTATTTGCGAGTAATAGCACGGGTAACCTGTGCTATTAGGGATCGATAGCACTCATACAAACTTGCGATATTATCACAGATGCTAGCTGCTGGTAATACTCATGAAAGTCTAATTGAGGTTGCAATTCTACTCTAATGTGGTACTCAAAACTAGCAAAGATAATGAGCACAAACTCCTCATTCGTAAAACACACACAAACACACAATATACATACTCACACACAAACATACACACTGATGAGCAACTGCACTAAATACCAACTCTCGAACTATGTCAACTTAACATAAAAACAAACATAACATCGTACCAATGTTTGCTCTGGTCTCACAGCCAGCAATTAAACGCGGGACCAACATCTCTAAAACATTGTCTTGTGCCACAAGTTAAATAGCTGACTGAAGCTTTCAGTTGCCATCAGCAATGGGTTAATTACAATATAATACATGTATACCATACTACATACAAAGGGACTAGGGGGGGGGGGGGGGGGGGGGGGGGGGGATTATTCCCATTTCTGGGGGTCGCAGTGGGGGGAGTGACAATGTGACACAACAACAAAAGGGAGGGTTAAAGGTAAACCTGAGTATGTGTGTGTTGTGTGTGCGCACGTGTGTGTACAGAAGAAGGGAGGTCTTGTGGTGCATAGATGTCTGCGGCCAGAGAACCAGGGATCACCACCAGGGATCACCACCAGGGATCACCACCAGGGATCACCACCAGGCTGAGTCATTTTGATTTGTTTGCTCACTTGTGGGGCTTGCGTGACTGTTTATGGCAAGTAGAAAGACAGGACATGTATGTGTGTGTGTGTGTGTGCGTGTGTTGCCAGCCTAGCACTAGGCCTGCTATCACGGTTTAATTCTGTGGGCAGTTTCAAGGTTCAAGGTGTGTGTGTGTGTGTGTGTGTGTGTGTGTGAATCTTTGCTCAGTTTGATTCTACAGTAATAGTACAAGAATGGAAGACAATCCTCTCATAGTTACCTTCATGTAAGATTTCAAGCCAAACGAGAGACACACAAAGTGAAGACTATTCTTCCAGTCCAAGTTTATCTTTCCACATGCAAACTCACACACAGCGAGAGAAAATTCTTGCTGGCTAACATTAAACTTCATGGCAACAAGCATGTGCCATGAGAACTCAAAGAACAAAGAAACTAGTGTCAACATCTAACGAGTGGGGGAGGGAGTGGGGGAGGGGGAGGGATTGGGGGAGGGTAGGGGGGGAGGGGAAGTGGGGGAGGGGGAGGGAGGTGGGGGAGGGAGTGGGGGGAGGGAGTGGGGGAGGGGGAGGGACGGGGGGGAAGGGGGAGGAGTGGGGGAGGGGGACTGGAGTGGGGGGAGGGAGGCAGTGGGGGGGGGGAGGGGGAGGGAGTGGGGGAGGGGGAGGGAGTGGGGGAGGGGGAGGGAGTGGGGGAGGGAGTGGGGGAGGGGGAGGGAGTGGGGAAGGTAATTATTATCTAAGCTTATCAAACTTCTATTCTTAGGATTTCAGAATAGAGAATGCATTTACCAAGAATGAAATTTGATATTAATTCCATAAATCCCATTCTGATAACAACTAACACAGCCATCCCAAACATTCCATAATTAGCCTCTCACTTGGCAAGGCTTCCTGAGCCAAGGCAATCACAGACTACAACCAAAGCCAGCTTACAGCAGTGAGAAAAAGAGAAAAGAGAAATGTAAAATACGTCCTAAGTTACATGCCCTCCAGCAATGACATGTGTGGCTCACTCTATAACATCTGTAGAACAATGTCAGAGATGAAATCCATGGATGTAAAGAAAGTCATCCCTTCATCTTGCCCAACTTAACGCCTAATTTATGACATTTATAATTAACTCACTGAATTGGTGTTCTCTTTTGTAAGTACATTACATAATTCAGTCATTATAATGCACAAACAATTATAAAGCAGCAAGCGTGCTCAGTGAGTGCAAACAAACAAACGCAACCCTTAGGTCAAGAGGTTATAAATGAATGAATAATGACAACACACTTAGTGGTACGCAGGTACAGACTCGTGACTATCATTAGCTACAAACATGTTGCACCGTAGGCTTGTCAACTTTGACTTTTGTTATGACATATACACTGTGAATACTGGCTCCTGTTAAATTTGAAATTTCTTATCATTAGCTGATAGTTGCAGAGAAGCTTATCGGAATCGACATTGCATACAAACTATAGCATTTAAAAGCCCACAAAGTTGATCCAGGCTAAACAAACGAGCCGCACAAACTCATCTCGGCATAGATAAACCAGCCAAATGAGGCCAGGTCCATGCTCAGAAATATACAGGGTTGAAATTCTGAGACATACAACATCAGCTTTCATTCTGTTCAGCCATATTGAAAACTTTAGTGAGGAATCCAACCTAAATTTTAGTTAGTGAAAAAAAAAAGAAAAAAAAGAAAAAAAAAGGAGGCAGAGAAATGTGTGTAAGCACTAGGAGATGCACACATAGTGGTTAGTTTGTTTGCTTTGCAAGCAAACTTATTCCGTAAAAAGTCTTGACAAACACACACAATAATAACTGGTGAACCTTCACGGCTGACTCACGATCAACACCGTAATGGGTTCGCAGTACGACAGCAATATACAAATGTATGTATAAAGATTTATAGGAAACTAACAAGTACCCCACACCGTAATGGTGCTCGATGAAATTTTAAATTAGGAATGCAGTAGCATAAGATCTTTTTATTAATTCTATTATCCTCTACTACTTGACTTAGTTGCATCAGTGTCCCTCCCCTGCTGTCTTTCTTCCTGAGTCATCTCAGCTCTTTATAACCTTTCCTCTATTCAGCTCTTTCTTCTTCAATTATGGATTCCCTTCTCCCTTTGTCTATCTCTCTTGCTTCTCAAGCTCTGTCTGTTCACAATTGTGGATTAGGATTTTGTAAATCTATCATTTTACTTTAATCTTGCACAGAAAATCCAAACATTGAAACACAGTAAAAGCAAAGAACTTTTAAATTAAAATATATTGAAATTGACACTTGTTATTCTTTTCGTATTCAGGGTCAATCAGTATCAGGGCGTACCAGCACTAAGCGTTCACCATTTTGTTAACTGTAACATTACATGTGCTTAAATGGAACATTAACACTATTTTCTATTTGAACACACCCCTTACCTACACTCGCACCTGTGCACAGTCAATGAGTCATTAAAAATAATTATACAATAAAGAGACCCGTGCATGATTCTGGAATTCTTCATTTGTAATTAGAAGGATGTACATTGTTTAGATAGGTGCACTGAATTTAGACATTTCTGAAGTAACTAGCAAAACATTGAAACAGATATCGGAATTTCATGTTTCTAAACAGGATTTTTCACCGGCAGTAGGAGACACTGCATGGCCACACCCATTTTTTTAAACCCATACTACTTTGATGCGCATGCCTATAATGAGAATGTATACTGAGCACTAATCAATGTTTGATCACACCTGCATTAGTTTATAACCTCGCTACTTAAAGAATTCATTATTAGCTACTGTGCTACATTAATTTTGACAAAAAAATTTTTTTTTGGGGGGGGGGGGGGGGGAGGAGGGAGACTCCGGCTGGTGAAGATTCCATTCAAGGGCCGGCCCACCTCTGTATGAAACCCTGGATGTCCTTCATAATTTTATCCATTCTTGCCCAAGAACGATGACCGCAGTGATTTGAATGTTACTAAAATGCACAACAATGGCGACTACTTCTGAATGGTATAACAAATTGTAGACACGCTGAACAGCTGTAAACATGATTTTTTTTTTTTTTTTTTCTTTTTTTTTCTTGCTACAATGGTGACCTTTAAAGTTTTATATAATCCTGAACTGACTCTCTAGCAGCATCGCATCAACTGAAATGGAGAATAAGCAACAAGACAAGTTCTAATTGCTCTTTTTGCAGCACTGGAATTACACCGTTCATTCAGTTACTGAGGGTAACACAACAGCAACTATACAGACAATAATCATTGAATCATAGCTGTAGAGACACTACAAATCTGATCCAAGATAGAGCCAATAACTGGATTTTCTACTACATTAGCTAATGGGATGTATAATGAGAAAGGTGATAAATGGCCAGCTAATACAAATGTACCTGTAATTTAGCACTATCATACCTTGAACTCCACCACTAGCAGAAAACTTGGTAAACGCTCTACACTCCGGACAGTCGACTCCCTCACGGACCCCGTTAGCTTTCACCAAGGAAACCAGGCAACTTTGACAGTAAGAGTGAAGGCAGTTCAGGGAAAGAGGCTGAACAAACGTGTCCATGCAAAGCGGGCACACCAGCTCGTCCAGCGCCTCGTCCACTAAATCCTTTTTCGGCGCAGCAAAGTCATTCATGACTTGTCCCCCTTCTCACACTCCTCGGAATAAATTGAAAACTTCAAGAATTTCCACTCCTTCCGCGAATACCGACAAGATTATAAGTTGACTTTTGTCATTAATCAGCTGGCATAGCAGCCAATTAGTTATAGTAGGACTACAAATAATACTTATAAAAAACTAAACATCCACTTTACGAAAATGAAACAACAACAACTGTGTAATGTGGGTGGGTGTCCCGGAAGTTAATTTTGATATTCTTTTTATTGCGCATGCCTTTTCAACTCTCTTTTCAACTCTGACCTTTCAGGAGTCTCAGATCTCTAAACTGCTGAGTTTGTTAGTGCGAGAAGTTAATATTGCTAATTTTGCTTCGGCTTTGGAGTGATGTCGGAGAAGAGGACTAAATGTCAAAGTCAGCTTGGAGATTTCTCCAAAAGCAAAGGGGTACGCAAAAAAACTATGGTTGATTGATGGTGGCCAGGTTTTGTTGGTGCGCTTTAATTTAGGTCAGTGATGTGCTCACGACCAGCCACGGCCACCCTATAGATGACAAGACCTCAACTTTAACTGTGGGAGAGAGAGGACCGGTACCCATCCAGGACTTTGTGTTTCTGGATGAAATGGCTCACTTTGATAGGGAGAGGATTCCAGAGAGGGTGGTGCACGCCAAAGGAGCAGGTGGGTTTGCGCTCTAGTGTGGATATCCAGAACTGCTTCACCTGTTCTGCTGACTCAGCATACAAATGTGGTTTCCCCTACTTATTGTAACGTGGGGAGCCTAAAACATGTCACTCTTGCATTTGGCCAGAGCCTTCCCCCCAATGCGGTAGGTCAAGGGTCTGGTGCAAAATAGTATCATGCTATATGTTTGAGGATTGTTAGCGTAATGATAGTAGGAATATTTCTCCATCTACTCAGTCAAATGAAAGGAATAAAGAGATGTGAGGATAACTCACCGGGGAAAACTGGGACCTCTGGCTCTAGCCACCTGTGTACTAGCTAGCTTTTGAGCTGCAAAAAAGACGCGCTGCCCTAGTCTTTCACATTTTCTCTGAATTTTTTTTACTTTACGTATTAATGTTTGCTACTGTCTTTACTGGACTGACCACCACTTACCATGCCTCCATGATTCCTTTGAATTGACTGTAAATGCATCTATCTTAGAAGAGTGGATTAAAAACTGCTTTTTTACGTCACAATTTTAAAGTTCATTTAGTCTACATTGAATGTTAGTTTGTTTGTTTGTTTGTAGGGGCATTTGGATATTTCGAAGTGACTGACAGTGTCATCCAGAAGTACTGCAAGGCTCGCGTGTTTTCAGAAGTTGGTAAAAGGACGCCAGTGGCTGTACGCTTCTCTACGGTTGGTAAGTGGCTTGTTGGAGAGGACCAGGTCCTCCCAAAGTTATGCTGCATATGTCACTAACGACTCCTGCCCCTTACCCTAACTCAAGAGCAGCTGCTTTATGAGGGATGTATAGTACATAGTTTAGATATGTACAATGCCCCATACCCCATATGTTACGTATTTCCATCAACAGCTAAAGCAGCGGCAACAGCTAGGCCAAGGCCAAGTTCAGCAGTAAACAGCCAGGATAATAGGATTAAGTGTAGGTTACTTGAGGCAACAGCTGTACCACTGCAAGCAACAATGGAATTGTAGGACAGTAACACTATTAACTTCTATAAATTTCCAGTATTAATTATTTCCGTACTTATAATAATACTATTGTGGCGTATTTAGTCCTAATTAAAGAGCAGTTGTGTCATTATAGGTGTGGCGTGATATAGCCATCCCTGGCCGTCATCTCTCCGATATTTTAAATTTGTAATTGCAGGCGGAGAGTCAGGCAGTGCCGACACTGTAAGAGATCCTCGTGGGTTTGCAGTGAAGTTCTACACGGAGGATGGCAATTGGGATCTTGTCGGCAACAACACTCCCATCTTCTTCATTCGGGACCCCATCTTGGTGAGGCTGTGTGGTAGCAAGCATATACAAGTTTAGGTAAGGGCGATAACTTTTGGAAGGACCTGTTGGGTTTGTGGTCATGCATACTAAGAAAGGGACCCACTAAACAGGATTCTGTTCTATCTAGGGGGGAGGGGCTGAAGCTTCTCCTCCAAACTCTGCTTCCCCCCTTAAGTTGTCAGCCCCACCCCCAATAGTTGCATGTTGCGTGCAGTCTGCAGAATTTGGCCAGTCAATAGGAGTTACATTTTATATTTTTAAAAGCTTACATTTTCTCTATCCTCGGTAGACTTGCCTCTGAGCTTTCACCCCAAGCTAACCTCTGCTGAAGTTGTTGTTGCTGTTTTTGTTTTGTTTTTTGTTGATTTTTTTTTTTTTTTTTCTTTCTGAGTTTCACAATCCTTCCCCCACCCTCTCCCTTCAAGTTATCTTGTGTTGTTATGGCCGTAACATATACTTTGTTGTTCTTTTGTCTGTCTACCCTGTGAGAGGCTATCTTTCTATCACACATTGCTTCATTTAAATGACGTGGACGTCTGCTAGTCTGTGATCTGGCTACAACTTGAAAGTTGGTTCAAGCGTATCTAAACGTAACGGTGGAATAGTCCGACATCGTTACTGCATCTGATTCTGAGGGCGGGGGATTTTAATATTTTGGAATTTTGGGGGAATAGGTTACTTGAAGAATATGTTCCAAAATGCAACATGGGGTTGTTCAACATTGTATGGTGTGTGTGTGTGTGTGTGTGTGTGTGTGTGTGTGTGTGTAGTTTCCTAACTTCATCCATACACAGAAGAGGAATCCACAGACTCATCTGAAGGTGAGGTTTTATGATGGCTTCTCAAACAAGTATTGAGCAGTGTGTATGCATCATGAGAGTGAATGTGTGTGTGTGTGGGGGGGGGGGGGGGGGTGGTAGGTGTTTGTGTGTTTGTGAGTGTTGTTTGTGTGTGTGTTCATGGCACAATGTAATTCTGGTATGTGGTTGGATAGTGTGACTACATGGTATAATAGTCAGGTGGTGGCATGCTCAATGGGGAGCAGTGAGGTCTAGTCAAGCAAGCAAGATTCAATTAACAATATACTGTATAGCGGGAAATTTCCGTGGGGTTAAATTTTCGCGGAACTGCTTGCCTTAGAAAATTCGTGGGTGAAATATTCGTGGGTTGATTAATGCTAAACCACATCCACTTTCTACTCAGCGCTGGCATGGCCACTTTCTCCGTTGAGAGCGTTGTTTCATGTATATCAGGAAGTTTGGAACGCTGATCTTGGTGAGCAACTACCTTGCAGAAGAGATTTAGGAAACCCTCATGATCCATCTGCAGTAGGCATGGTGAGGGCTTCCAGAGTAGTTGGCCATGTGCCTAGAAGGATTTCATCAATATGTTCTGTATTTCTACGACGTGGAGACAAGGAGGCCTAGAACTCCCCTGTACATTGAAGTTCGAGGGGAGGGAAAAGGAAATTACCAAAGTTAAGAAGCTGATTAAGTTAATGCTGTCTTCAGTACCTTCCAAGGTTGAAACCAAGGATGAACCTTCCAAGTCTGAGCTAACCAAGGATGATTTGCAATCTGGATATGAAAAACCTCCAGAACCAAAGAAGAAGAAGCCGTTTTACGTCACCGAACAGGAATGTAGGGAGATAGGAACTAGCATTACCAAGGGGGATTTACTATCTGACATACCTATCAATTTAGCCCAGAACTTTCTACAAGCTGAATTTCCCAACATTAAAGGATTGCAGTCCACATTACTACAATCTAAGAAGAGATTGTCCCCACATTGTACCAAGAACCAGTTGCAAATAATCCATAGTCAAGGAAACCACTGGATTGTGGTATCAAGTATTGACTGGTGTTGTTAATGTGTACGATTCAATGTACAGTGAGCTTGATCCTGACACTGAAAAGGTGGTCTTCAATCTATTTGGGACAGTGAAGCTTAATTTTGTAAATGTGCAAAAACAGAAAGGTGGGAGTGACTGTGGGTTATTTGCCATTGCAATTTCTAATGGATTAAACCCCTCGAGAATAATATTTGATCAAGCAGCAATGCGCAGTCATCTAGTTACATGTCTTAACAACAAGAAAATGACATTATTTCCCACTATAAGTCAGTAGTATACATCATTAGTTAATAATAAATATTATGATTCACGAACAATGTTTATACCAGCTCCTTTAAATCCATTTCTTATGATTTCTGGCTTGGACAGAAAGTAATCATACATGCTGACCATCCACTTGGCCCCCAATGGTTTCATAATACTCAGTTTTAGATCAACAAACTTGGCATTGCCACCACCTGCAGCCTTTAGCTGGTCACAAAGCTGCGTGGCATACCAGTCCTGGAATTTCCCAGTAAAACATTCTTAGCAGCTTTGTTGACGACACTGACATCTATCTAAGGGCTGTAGTCTGTCTGTACAATTAGCAGGAACCATAACCACACTGATATCATTATCTTCCAGCAGCTGTGAGATAGAGCTTGTACATTGTCCCTTGAATTTGTCAAACAATACAAAGGCTCTTTGATCAGAAGAGAGTTTAAGTTCTGCCCGCTTCTTCTGGACATATGGAATTAGTATCCCTTTAATGTAGTCTTTCATTGTATTCTCATTAGACCAATGATAGTGGCTGAATGATGTGCCAATCTGAAGGAAACGGAGTACGTGGGAAGGCATTTCTTTGTCTTACCTTATAAATAAGTTGGATGGGTAGAAAGTCTCCAGTAATAGAACAGGCGAACACGGCCGTGATTTGGCACTTATCATCGATTCCCGCTATCTCCACCCTCTTTGACTCTTCCTTTTCCATGGTCCACGATGATACTGGAACGTAGTGGATTCCAGTTTGGTCCCAATTAATTACAAGTTCATCAGGTATTTCATCCATCAGTGGACCTTGAGGATCTGGGAGTCCGTTTGTTTCTCCTTTCTCCGCTCTCTTGAAGTACTTCAACAGAGACATCACTAAAATTGCTGTGCTGAATCAGGCCATGCGTGACCACACCCCTTTTTGTCATTAATGAAATTCGAGGGTTTATTATTCGCGGATAAGGGTTGAACCTCGAAAACCGCGAAAATTAAACCCCACGGAAATTTCCCGCTATACGGTACATAGCTACAAACACTAGCATGGGCTGTGCAGCTATAACTAACAATTTCAAGTTTGTTTGTTTTTTCCCTGAAGTGGAGTAAGGTCCAATGTACACTCGTAGAGACATAAAGTAAAAGATGTAAAGTATAAGAGAAAAAATAAAAACGACAAAGAGTTATATAATCGTATGAGCATGACAAATAGCCTTAAGACTGAAGCATCTATTAGGGGTTGGGGGGGAGCTTGTATGAAGGGACCTGTTGCACTAAATTGAGCTCCCGTTATCTGGTATACAATGGGTGACATGCCAAATATATACACTGTGACGATGAATGGGAGATGTCCTGCTATCCTGCTGGCTCAACAGTTGACAGTCAATATAATAATTTGTATTTCCAGTGAGAAAATGCAAGGCTTAAACCTCGATCTGTACGAGGTAGGCACTGTGGTGTGGTCAATTTCAAGTATGCATGGTGAGTTGGGCCTAAACAGATCATTTGTTTCTGATGGGTGCTTGTTGGACTACCCCTGCCCAATTAAGTGTGGATGTGCCCCTGAGGTGTCATTCTGGGGGATGCAATGTGATAGTGTTTGCTGGCAAAAAAAAAAAAAAAAATTATCTTGCTCTTCTAGACGATCACATGCACCTGGCAGAGCCAGAATTCCTGTACACTAAGCAGGCACTGTGAGCCGTGCAAGCAAAGCTCCCGGAGCTGAGCCAGACCCATGAAATATGTGACCGGATTTGTGAAAACCCGGCTAAACGCGGCATCTAAAGTTTTCTAATTTATTCTACCAGTAGGCTGCACGGGGCCTAGGGATGCCTTCCTTCTAATTTGGAAGCTGTAGCACAAGCCGTCTTCGCCCTACGCACTACAACACTTCAGTATTTTTGCTAAACTTATTATTGCTGATTTCGAAAAAACGCCCGGTAAAGGCGTTGCTAAGGTAAGGGGGCGTGCCTTGTGTCCGTATACTATTACTGCGTGTCTCCGGGACACTATGGAATAAACCGGTTACAGGCGCATTGAAAGAAGTCTAAAAGGCTTAATACATGGCTCCTTTAGAAACTATGATGACGAGAATTGCGTGAGTACGTGAATTATGTAGAATAGCAAGTGAATTAGTTAGCTACAGTTTTTTCCCGGCTGTTAGTGAAAAGCCCGCCAATAATTTCTTAGCAACTCTCCGTACACGAGTCCAACCGGCTAGTGTTTCTAGCCTCCTAGTGTGAGTTCTAGAGCACGCCAGAGCTTACAACTGCGTCATAAGCTAGAGCTAACTGGTGTCTATCCATTTCTGCCATAAAAAATTTTTCGAAAAAAATCGACCCATAAGGCTTTACCCGGTGATACTGAAAAAAATTGTTTGCCGCGTTTAGGCGGATTTTCCCAAATCCGGTCACATATGCTCTGGACGTTGTATATTCCTGTTAATAGCAAATAATTTTAATTTGTTTTTATTTTTGTTGCAGATCATTATCTTTATTGATATTATTGTTATTGTTTGTGTCCTGTTCCGTACAGGATGTGGACATGTTCTGGGACTTCATCTCCCTTCGTCCAGAGACCACACACCAGGTGTCCTTCTTGTTCAGTGACCGAGGCATACCAGACGGCTATCGGCACATGAATGGCTATGGCTCCCATACCTTCAAGTTGGTGGATAAAGATGGGGGCTGTGTCTACTGCAAGTTTCACTTGAAGGTACATGCATAGCTATATCATGTGCAGGGAATTCTATTTTAATGTTTAGATTGTTATGATTGGAGTATTACAATTACTTTTTGTTTTTTGTTGTTGTTGTTGTTTTGTGTGTGTTGTGTTTGTTATGTTAGTAGTTGTTTTTGTTTGCTTTTAAGCTTTGGACTTTAATAGGGGTGGGGTGTTCCTGTGAAGGTAAAACTATTCAAACACTTTTGTATGTCATTAAGAAATTATTGAAAAGTCTGAGTGAAAGTTGTTGTGAATGGTGAGGGGTAATAATTATAAGTAAAGAAACTTTTTCTTTTCAGGTTTTTGTAGTTGTTGTTGTGTTGTTTGTTGAGTGGTGTCACTGCATGGAGGGAGATTGAAACCAACACAGAGCTATTGATAAAAAGAGATATCTCCCAAGCATTAGACTTGGTGGCCAGTATTAATTAAGTAGTACGTAAGTATTGCAAAATTAATAAAATAAACTTAGTATTTCTTTTAAGATATCTGAACATTGCATCTCATCCTGGAAATTCTGCGTGGAAAGGTTTCAACTGAGATACAATTTTCTGGTTAGCAGTTGAGATTACAGGAAGGTTGGATGGTTGGAGAATTGGTTTGACCCACATGCTCAAGGGCACATAGGCATAGCTGAGGCTTGCATCGGAGCCCCCACTAATTAGCATTGCTTTAATAATGATGCCCCTTGATTTCAACTTTGACGGCTTTTTTTATTTGTTTTGTTTTTTCCTCCACTCTTGGTTACAAAATTCATTCTTATTGATTCAACTTGACATCCTGGTGCCTATAGGTACATAGGTCAGTAATATCTGATGGCATAGCTGGATGGTTACTGGTAGTACTGTTGTTGATTGTCACTACATATTTTGTCCATTTTTTTCTTCCTCTGCATCTTGAAAGTGGGCAGAGATTAAACATGAGTACTAGCAATAACAAAACCTAACTAACTCGTGAATGAGTTTGTTGGTAGTAGCTTTTGTTATTTTCAAATTCGCTTCTTTGAGTTTTTTTGTTTTCGTTTTTTATTGTATAGCTTTCATTTTTTGAATGAGTGTAAGGAGCTGTAGTATGTAGTGTCAACAGAGTTGGTCGTAGTCAATGGAGATTTGTAGTCCTCATGTGTATTCCATCAGCAGTAGTAGGAACCAAGAGAAGAATGCAGGAACTATGTGAAACTAACCACAAAACACAGACACAAGAATCTTAGTGCTCACAGCAGCTGCAAATAGCCAGTAGTTGGTTTTTGGTAGTTTTTTTTTTTTTTAGTTGTTGTTTTTTCTTGTTGTTTTTACATTTTGTACTGTTTTTATTGTGCTTGGGAAAATTCAATTGTTTAAACTTGCTGTTGGCAATATTTAATTGCCGATGTTATGGTTTAAAGTTTGGGATAGTATTCCTCCCTTTTTTATTTATTTATTTATTTTTTATAAGTAATAATCTAACTTAAGCTGGTGTTTCAATTCTTGCTTTTGTTGTGGTTGTTTTAATATTTAAGTATCTATTACACTGACAGACGGACCAGGGAATCAAGAATCTGGACGTCACTGAAGCTGGTAAACTGGCGGGATCAGATCCGGACTACTCTATCAAAGACCTGTTTGAGGCCATCGCTACTGGCAACTCAGTAAGTGAAGATGCACACGAACACACACACACAACAGGGATTCATGCATACTTTTTGCTTAGCGGGAGGGGGGAAGGAATTTGTTGACCTGGTCACAAAAAAACTGATTACAGATCATTTTTCTTTTTTAAAAATTTCGGGTTGGGGGACTCAGGGCTCCCATAGTCTGTGTGAGACCTTACACATGTGCAATTTGAGTGCGTCTGTCTGTCTCAAGTATTAGTACAAGTAAAGAAATGAATGCATTTATTATTACTTACTCTCTTTCCAACTTAGCTAAGTAACTAGAATTCTAAAATAGCAGCTTTTTTTTTTTTTTTTTTTTTTTTTTTTTTTTTTTAATCTTTTCTTTTCTTGTTGTGTAAGATGTCTCACAGCACCAGTTTTATTAAATTGTTTCATTTTCTTACTATGTTTTATTTGTTTAATCATGTAGTTGGGTTTTTTTTATTGTTTTTTTATATTTACACTTTTGTTTTGTATTTGTATAGCCATCGTGGACCTTGTACATTCAAGTGATGACTTATGAACAGGCAGAGAAGTTCCAGTGGAACCCGTTTGATCTGACTAAGGTAAACCACCTCTTTGACATGTAATGAATTAGGTAAAAAAAAGTACACACGCACATCTTAGAATCTCTTGAGATGGAATTGTCATTTTCATAATATTTGGTGAACTGGAATCCCTTTACTCATTAACTCTGAAACGACATTTTGAATGAGTATGTTGCACCACATTTGAATCTTGGGCTGATAATTTTGCATGATTGTTACTAGCAAGTACCCCGCCACACAGACACAGTGGCGCTTGGCGTAAAGCAAATAAGAATGCAGTACCATAGGGTATGTTTATTCATTGTTATCATCCTTTACCACTTGGTTATATTTATATCAGTCAGTTTCCCTCTCCTGCTCTCTTTTTTCCTGAACTACCTCGGCTTATCCTCCTCCTTCTCTTTCTTCTTGAGTCATGGAGTCCCTCCTCCTCCTTTGTCTATCTCTCCTGCTTTTAAGTCTCTCTGTCCTTCTATCATGTTTGTGGTCTAGGCTTTGCAAAACTTTTGCCTTCCCTTGTGGAAATTTTTGCCTTCCTTTTTTAAGACTTGCACTGCATTTCCTTGTTGATTCCACTCACTTTTTAGCTAGAATTAATCGCCTTCTACTGAATGTGATGACACTTTACCCATTCAGCTAATGACGATGCTTTACCAAATTCATGAATACACACACACACACACACACACATCATAATATTGTCATTACTGACAGGCAAGCACATAATTTATAGTGTTATTTCCATAACATGTTGTGTTCTGGTGCCCCTTTACCCACTGATACAGTTACCAGAGTTATGCAAGGAACACATCTATGAGGCTTCTATCATTGCCTTATTGTTGTTTTTTAGTTGTTTTTTTTTTTTGTTTTTTTTTTTTTTTTTTTTTTTTTTTTTTTTTTTTTTTTTTTTTTTTTTTTTTTTTTTTATTCCTTTTTTTTTTATTCCTTTTTGAGAGTTTTTGCCATACCTGAACGTCGGTCGACATGTAGGTGTGGCCTCAGAGGGACTACCCCCTAATCAAGGTGGGACAGATGGTCCTCAATCAGAATCCTACCAACTACTTCGCCCAAGTGGAGCAACTGGCCTTCTGCCCCGCCCACCTTGTACCGGGCATAGAGCCATCGCCTGACAAAATGCTCCAGGTATGAAGAATAGAAAAATGTTGTTAGGTAAAGGGTGGAATTAGGTTACGGCTCAGGGGCTCGTTAGATGTGAAATGACACTAACAAACTCACTGAGCTCTTTAGTGGGCTTCAGCGGGGTTGTCATCTCCATTGAATTGATGAATATTTGTTGGCTAATGTTTCCATCACAGTAATTTTGGGGGAGAAGAGTAAAAATGTCAGTAAAGGGCCTAAAAAGCTTTAACTAGTTCAAATTCATGCAGACTGCTTTATTTGCATGGTTTTACAGTATACACACCTTAATCTTCAATTACACGATATTCAAAATTATAATTTCTCAGCCTTCTTTTACTCATTAGATGTATACTCTCTCTTTCAAAAAAAAAAATTCAACGAATAAAAAGAATCTTTGAAAAAAAGAGAATTTCCGTTGGTTTGTTGAGAGTGGTTTGTTGAGGGTGAGATGTTGAGGGTGAGACTTTAGCATAGCAGTACCCCTTAACAGTATAATACAGAATTGGAGTGTTTGTTTGCCGGCTGGTTGTCGTAGCTCAGTGGCAGAGTGCTTGTGCATTAAGCAAGTGGTCCTGGGTTTGATTCCCCGATGGTGACCAAATATTTTTAATTCTGTTGGTTTAAAAAAAGCCTGTGACAGAGAGAGTATACATCAACACCAATATTTTATATATTTTCACTCGTCCAAGTAGGACCAGCTGTTGTATTAGTACTTGGGTGCCATTTTGGTAATGGTCATCACTTGTCCTAATTGTTGCCCACCCAGGGCCGCCTGTTCTCGTACTCTGACACCCACCGGCATCGTCTAGGTGCCAACTACCACCAGATTCCTGTCAACTGCCCGTACGCCACACGAGCGAGAAACTATCAGAGAGACGGACCAATGAATGTGGACAACAACCAAAGTGAGTGTCGGGTTGTGAATAGGGAGGGGCTTACATGTGGGCGGAGCATTGGAGCTCATATTAGATAGTAGAGTGGGTGGGGCTTACAATTGGACTAGTGTGGGTGGGGCTCACTGGACTAGGGCGGGTGGAATTAGCTGCCTACTAGAGCCGCGAAGTGCAGCTCATGTGGTTGAAGAGGAGGCGTGGCTTCTCATTGTAGCAGCAGTATGAGAATATTTCTGGTCTAACTTTGTGAAATAGAAGAAGGAATTTTACTTTCTGCCTGCAGCTCTCTATCCTTAATAAATTATCTTCAATCACCTATTAAGATTCACAAACTAAGCACCATTGGACCTCTTCTAGTCACCTCCATTGTGTGCAGTTGTGTGTGGTTAGGAAGACGGTATAGATTCACCTCAGAGGTGCTGGTGGGTGTGGCTGGAATGGGTGTGGCAATCACGTGACATGGTCATGGTTGTGTTTTGTAGGAGGAGCTCCTAATTACTTCCCCAACAGTTTCAGTGGACCTCAGGACCATCCTTCTCACGCCATCTCCAAGACAATTGTGGTGTGTGTGTGTAATGAACTCAGTATGTGTTTTGTTTACAAGATATATATAGACTTGCGCTTACATTCATGTTATACTGTATGTGTGCATGTGTGCGTGCATGTGGTTCCAGACAACTGGCGATGTGAAGCGATATAAGACGGGTGATGATGACAACTTCAGTCAGGTAAGCTCCACCGATACGTTGATGATAGAGGGAGGAGCAATAAGGAGGAGGAGTGAAGGGTGTGGGGGGGAGGAGCTGAGCTTACTTTGTTCACATAGCTGCATACAGAGAGCGTATCTAGGTGGGTGGGGCACACAAGCACTCTTATATTAGTAGGGGCAGTGAGAGTAATATGGATCGATAATAATTAAAAAGAAATCTATACAAATCGAAACAAACGTTTGATTAGTGTATTGTAAATATAGAAGATGAGGTTTATTTATACAGAGTGTATAAAATGTTTGCATTTTAGTTTCTTATTTGTGGTTGTACAGGTACCAGGTCCTTAATGGGTGCTAATATTTTAGTTTGTATTTATTTACTATTATTGTTGTTGTTTACGTTTGTTTTCGCGTAGGTGACCAACTTCTGGCGCAAGGTTCTCAACGAGCATGAGCGGTCTCGCCTAGTGAACAACATTGCCGGTCACCTGAAGGACGCGGCGGAGTTCATCCAGAGGAGGGCGGTGCGCAACTTCTCGCAAGTAGACAAGGACTTCGGTGGGAGGATAGCCAAACTCCTGGAGAAACACCACGTGAGGATGTGTTTGTGTTGGTGATGGGGAATGGTTGGTGGAGTGCTAGTAGCAGAGGAAGGAAATCAGGCCTCTTGGATAGAGCTGGGCGAAGCTCTACTCTTGGGTGGTGTGAATGTGTGAAAGGAAGGGGCAGGAGTGGTTGAACAGTGAAGTAGTTAATCACTAGGGGTCCCCTCCTTGCCCCATGAAGCATCTGTAGTCTATATAATTCCCCTATTTAAACACATGTTACGATAAATTAAATAGTAAGACCTATTTTGATTCCTTGATTAATACATTTTTTAATTGCAACGCGTGTACACGTTTACAACCATGTAGTCCCCGCCCTCTAACACTTGCGTCCCAACCCCTTCCCCCCCCCCCAGGCAAAATTCCTGTATTAAACCCTGTTGGAAGTTAATAGCCACCTCTCAGTTTTTAAAGGTTATGAATGACAGTGAATTTAACGACGTCTAGATTCCTTGAATTATGTGCTGATATTATCGCACCTTTATTTACGCTTTCTTTTCAACCTTTGTCATCCTCCCCGCTGTTCCATTGGTCTTATTGTTCTTCATCTCGTTAAGTTGTTCTTCATTTTGTGTAGAAATCATTTTATCTTTTCAACCTTTGTGATGGTTACAGGGATTTTTTTGGCCTTAGAGAGGCATTTTGCCCCCTCAGAAACTAATGGTTTGGCCTCCCCTTGAATTATTATTACCTTGATGGTGACATTTGGCACAAAAAAAAATGTTATCATTTTCATTAGAATTGTGGGGCCCCTTAAATGTAAAAAAAAAATGGTGATTTGACCCCTCGCAAGTTTGATTCTAAAAATACCCTGGGTTACTCTCTGAGTACTCTAAGTTTTGGAGGCTGGTATGAGTTTGGTAGTCTGGCGTAGCTAGACCCTTTACCTACCGCATCGCAGGGAAAGGGTCTGGTCCAATGCAATACAGTGAGTAGTTCAGGTCCCCCACTTTAAGTTAATATGCTGAGTCAGCAGAACACGTGGCCCTATTGCATTGGACCAGACCCTTTCCCCGCAAAGTGGTAGGTAAAGGGTGAGGCTACGCCAGACAATGAGCTTGGTGACTGCCAGCTAACACTCTACTGCCAAGTACCTATCACTGACACCTAAAGCCTACTTTACTTTCAGAGAAAGCTACGTATCCATGTTCCCTGCTGTTGAATTGGCTGGTAGATTGCACCAGACAAGGCAAGTGGCATGTACAGTGAGTGGTGCTTGTCTGCATCTTAGACAAGGCATGTGGCATGTACAGTGAGTGGTGCTTGTCTGCATCTTAGACAGGGCATGTGGCATGTACAGTGAGTGGTGCTTGTCTGCATCTTAGACAGGGCATGTGGCATGTACAGTGAGTGGTGCTTGTCTGCATCTTAGACAAGGCATGTGGCATGTACAGTGAGTGGTGCTTGTCTGCATCTTAGACAGGGCATGTGGCATGTACAGTGAGTGGTGCTTGTCTGCATCTTAGACAGGGCAAGTGGCATGTACAGTGAGTGGTGCTTGTCTGCATCTTAGACAAGGCATGTGGCATGTACAGTGAGTGGTGCTTGTCTGCATCTTAGACAGGGCAAGTGGCATGTACAGTGAGTGGTGCTTGTCTGCATCTTAGACAGGGCATGTGGCATGTACAGTGAGTGGTGCTTGTCTGCATCTTAGACAAGGCAAGTGGCATGTACAGTGAGTGGTGCTTGTCTGCATCTTAGACAGGGCAAGTGGCATGTACATGTGATGTGGTGCTTGTCTGCATCTTAGCCAGGGCATGTGGCATGTACAGTGAGTGGTGCTTGTCTGCATCTTAGACAGGGCATGTGGCATGTCCAGTGAGTGGTGCTTGTCTGCATCTTAGACAGGGCAAGTGGCATGTACAGTGAGTGGTGCTTGTCTGCATCTTAGACAAGGCATGTGGCATGTATAGTGAGTGGTGCTTGTCTGCATCTTAGACAGGGCAAGTGGCATGTATAGTGAGTGGTGCTTGTCTGCATCTGGTAGACAGGGCAGACGGGCATGTGGCATGTACAGTGAGTGGTGCTTGTCTGCATCTTAGACAGGGCATGTGGCATGTACAGTGAGTGGTGCTTGTCTGCATCTTAGACAGGGCATGTGGCATGTACAGTGAGTGGTGCTTGTCTGCATCTTAGAAGTACTACACTACGACATTGTTCTACTGTTGTTAAGTTCGATTTGTTATTTTTCTAGGTTGAAAGGTCACGTTTATGAAGAGTGGGTATGTGGACTAATTGCCTTCCAATGTCGTCACTTCAACAGAGCATGTAATATTTATGCTATTTATTGTAATATTTATGCTATTTATTGTTTGTTTTTGTTTGTTGTTTTCTTTGATTTTTTTTATTGTTATTTGTTGCTAATTTATTTTCAAATCTATCGTCGTACAATTCACTTATATGATTATGTGTGCTATTAATTGTATAAATGTGAGGTGATATGATGAGAGTTTTTTTGTGAAGTCTAAATATTTATTTCAAGGAATATTTAGTATATTATTATTATATACTATCAGCCATCTTCTACTGACTGCTTTATACTGTATTATGTATACATATACAACACCATTGAATAGTGGGATTAGCTGAAAGGTCCATTGAAATAATATAAATAACAGTACTCTACATGATGTGATTTACAATTGGTGTAATGGCGCTAGTAAGTGATGAGTTGCCGTTGGTTTTGAGTGTGTCACTTTAATATATAGTAAATGAGAATGACCATCAGAGTTATTGCAAACAGCAGAGATATAGAGAAGCACAGAAGAGCCCAGAAGATCTGAGGGGAACAAGATTAAATAAATATTTTAATATTATAGAATAGTCCATTTAACAATCCACTTTTATGGTGGCCAAGTTAACTAGCTTTGCAGAAATGTGTCAATTTTAAGGTAAATTTCAATCAATCAGTTAACTGGTGGATATTTGCCTTGTGCCATCCTTACTAATTTTCTTTTATGGCTGTTGGCCCACAAGTTCTTGTTTTCATGGCTGTTAAATACTGTAATAGGCTATGATTGTGACTTAGTGATGAACCCGACTAGTCCAGCTTACCTTGACTATTCGTTCAGACCGCAGAATCAAATTGCGCTTTTCCAGTTGAGGGCGGGTCTTGATCTGAGCCTGAGTGGGACATGAATACTTGTGAGGGCTGCTGGTATACTGGATGTCATCTTCCAGAAACACACCGTCATCTTCATCATATTCTTCAACATCTGCCAAGCACCCTGCTGATTGTTCTGTGTCTGGGTATATGTTTATGGCCGACTCAGTTGGCTTAAGTTTGGGTTTTGGACCTAGGAACGATAATGAAACAATGTATACTAATCAAATCTATTGTTTTTGTCTGGTTGGTCATACGAGTATATTCGTCAAATGTTATGACTTGGTATTTTGTCAGTGACTTGAACATTCAATTTCTGTGCTTAGCCTCAAACAAGAAAGAATTAATGAAACCAATGTCTAGGTGCTCTGAAGAGAAAATTGACAGAGTCAAAACATTTGCCATTAGCTACTTCAATCAGTTAAAATGTTATTTATCACAACTATCTTGCTTATGGTAGCGTTTACACTAGGGTGGGTGGGTTCAAATGGTGACCCTTACCTCAATTCCTACCCCCACCCACACATACATACAGCATTATAAATATTGAAGAGTTGCTACTAAAATTTCAAAAGCAATTGTTTTGCTGACAATTCGCTATAGCTACTAAAGCTTCACAAACATACTAAGCCACTTATAGCTGTTATCACATTTCCTTATTAACAAGATGTTCATCAGAGGTTTCTTCACATTACCAAAATATTTTATGAATCTGCCATTGGTATTGTCCTATGCAATTGGTAGTCTTTGAAGTCGCTCATTAAGGACTCCTTAGGTCACAACTTGGCTGCCAAATGAATGACACACTTCCAGGCAGGGAAGAGGTTTGTTGATGGGAGGCAACCACTTGTTTGACAACACCAAAACTGTTAGTACAATTTATCACGGCTGCCATAGAAGGAGACAATGAAGAGCTTGGAGATGCTAGCTGTATGTAATGTGTGGCTAGATTTGTCCAGCAAGAGGTATCTTAGAATACTTTAACTGAGGAGAGAGGAATTTGTCACTATCTTACTTCTCAAGCTAAAAGAAAGTGTTTTAGCCAACTCCAACAGCTTCATACATATGAAGTATGGTTCTCTATAGTGTTTGAAGTACAATAAGCTGGCTCAAGTCAACATAGAGCACAGCATAGCTAAAGTCATTCTTATTATAGAATCATGAGTATCAGCCAGGAGACTCACCTTTGTAGTACTTAATCTTCATGGACCTTTGGTTCCTCAATGGCACAGTGACAGTCTCCCAGCTCTGTTTGGATGTGGTGGAGGTGGCAGAAGGTGGTGGATACCTGGAGGGAGATGTGGAGAACTGGTGTTGTAAAGACGGAGAAGTGGAGAAGTTTATGAGTCGAGGAGACGGGGAAAGGATGCTTGCCACTTGATCCTTGTTTGAAGCTGATCTCGTGGGAGTCCGTTTTCTTCGCTCTTCATTTTGGCTACTTGTTCTGCTGGTTGAACCTTTAGAAGCCGGAGAAGTAACTTCAAACTTGCCTTTAGACTTGAACATTAGAGGTATGATTGAAAGAAAGTAGTTCAACTAACTCAAACTTAAAGTGGAGTTCTTTCAATGAATTGATTTTCCTAGCACAATAAAGTTAGTTCTAGTTTGGTTCTTTGAGTCAAAACAGAGCATAGCATGGCTTAAAAAAGCAGCTGCTGGTCTGTTTTGATTAAGGCTTGGCACAGAGTGCTGAATGTCACAGTAACAGGCACTTAAAAGATGGGCTAGTACGGGCAAAGGAGGCCTGAAGTAATAATGGTACATCCTCCACACTCTGCATTCCTCACATAGTTATGGTTCATAGGTTACAATTAGCAATGTCCACAAGCGTGAAACCTGAGAACCATCACAAAGGCTCTGGGCTGAGCTTGAAACTAGACTACGGGAAAGGAGTTTGTTCTCAAACAAACTTTGGTAAGTGTCGATATGCTAGTACTTTATATAATTTGCTTTCATCTGCATCTGATAGTGCCATTATAAATTTGTATAAAAAAATAAAAAAATAAATAAAAGATGAAGACATTTCTGAAGTGGAATGGGTATCTGTAAGAAAAAGTGAATAGCTAAGCCATTATAGCTGCCTTATAACACTGTTATATGAATTGCTATTATAGTATTCTTATTGGTACATATGTATGCTATAAGGTGCAATATAACTAGCTTATTTCTATCTTACAATGGTGAAGGTAACTTATAACATTAATACATAAGTCTAAGTATAGGTTATAAGGCATAACTTATAGCTTACCAATATGCTATTGCTATAAGCTAGCTTATACTGGACTCTTTTCACAGTGGGAAGTTTGAAAATAATAGCTAAGTAAATCAAGATATTACATGAACGTGTTACTTGAATTGACTGGACAAGGCAGCAGCTGCTTCATTCATTCTTAAGAATTTAAAAAAAAGCTCATTGGATTCAAACATCAAACATTGATCATACGGGTAGTTAAGGGTTCATTTAGGGGGGGGGGGGGTTTGATCACCCCCGTCCCCTTGAAATATTCTTTAAATTTTGTACGCAAAAATTTGCCAATTAAGTTAAAAGTGAACGATGAAGGCGTTGCTCTAATCTGTCTTGGTGATTGAAGCCCATCTCCTCTTCTGTGTTTATTAAAGTTGTGACCCCCTTGAGATAGCGCAAGTTCAATCTCGCCACCTCTTAGGTTAAATCCTAAGTGAACCCGTGGTAGTTTGAATGAACACTTACGCTAATAGTTATTATCAATCAAAATAAATGTCTGATTAAACTGAAAGGATAGCTAACATTTTTTAAGCAGATCCACATAACTATTAATCACTACAGAAAAGGTGCCTATAAGTTTTAAACCCCTTACCCATTTCATCCTCCTGATCTGCTATGCATCCCACTATATAGTAGACTAACACTTTTACTGCTGCCCATTACCCAGTGTTTCCCCTCAGCCAATTCAAACACAATAATAATACATGTAATAAACCCCCGAGGTTTGTGGTTGTCCTCTTTGCTTACAAAACACACACATGTACACATTAGATATCTGACACATGTGTTTTGCCAGATACCAGCTACACATGCTCATGGAGAAATGACGATGTGATGAATATTAAATAACACATGTGATTAATTGATTGATTGATCAGTGAAAAGTGACTTTTATATAATATGGAACGTTCTTTCATTATTTATCGGTTCTGTCTGATGAGAAGGATTGCCAGGACGACACACAAGGCCACACCCACTGCTATGCTTGTCAGTAGGAAACACAGAGACTTCCAGAGCTGTGCATGAAAGAATAACAACACGTACAGAGTGAATGGAGCTTCACATCAATAATTCAATGGTTAACGATCCAGCGAATATATACACTTCACACGTAATAATCCCAGCATCTTGTAACAATCATACATCACAAAATTGAAACACTTATTAATACTGCATGCAAACAGAGGAGTAAATAAATACAAAGTTGATTATTAAAATAAAAAAATGAGGACAGTGTATGGCACTCAATTGTCTGTCTGTCTGTCTGTCTGTCTGTCTGTCTGTCTGTGTCAGCCTGAAAGCTTACTAAATAAATGACATTTAATTCACTGGTTTTGGTCACACACACAAAAAAACTCTAGTAAATGAGTAGCATCTGTACACTGATCCTACAGTAGTGGTAATAGACAGACAGACAGACAGACAATTCACTACTTCAGTGAAGATATCTAGTGTG